>Ga0182030_10004988_pt1 | contig 28267 bp, 23 predicted proteins | sample 812S3MmetaG_FD_121299 | JGI IMG/M metagenome (GOLD analysis project Ga0182030, IMG submission 121299) | Permafrost microbial communities from Stordalen Mire, Sweden - 812S3M metaG (Illumina Assembly) | ecosystem: Environmental > Terrestrial > Soil > Wetlands > Permafrost | place: Sweden... | reverse complement strand
CTTCATAACCCGCAAACAAGGCTTCGAACGCCTCCAAAAGATCGTTTCTTTCCTGGAAAAGGCCGATCGCTTTCACGGTGCCTGGCCGCATTGGCTGAATGATACGACCGGCCATGTGAAACCTTTTGGGCGCGAGGATGACGGCGGCGATCTCGTCGAGACCTGTTATTTGCTCCAGGGGTTGTTATGTGTCCGCCAATTTTTCAAGGACGGGAATGAGCAGGAGAGGAAACTGGCTTCCAGGATCGATGCACTCTGGCGTGGTGTAGATTTCGATTGGTATCGCAACGGCGGTCAGAACGTTCTGTTCTGGCATTGGAGCCCCGACTACGGCTGGAAGAAAAATTTCCCGGTACACGGCTATAATGAGTGCCTGATCCTATACATCGTGGCTGCTTCATCGCCCGAACATTCGATACCCCCAGAGGTTTATCACGAGGGCTGGGCACAAAACGGGGACATCGATAAGATCAGCACCTATAAGAATGACACCCTGCACTTGCATATGCAGGGTGATCCGCCGCACGGCGGCCCCCTGTTCTGGTCGCAGTATTCCTATCTTGGCCTTGACCCCCGTGATCTTAAAGACAGATATGCCGATTATTGGAAGGAGAATGTAACCCAATCCATGATCAATTACACCTGGTGTGTCGATGACCCCAAACACTATCCAGGCTATGGCGAGGACAATTGGGGATTGACGGCCAGCTATTCGGTGGTAGGATATGCTGCCCACGCCCCCGATGTAAAAAATGACCTTGGCGTTATATCGCCAACGGCGGCAATCTCCTCCCTTCCTTATGCACCCCGGCAATCGATGTCCGCCATCCGGCACTGGTATGGACAAATGCGCGGGCAACTCTGGGGTAATTATGGTTTTTACGATGCCTTTAGCGAAAAGGCCGCGTGGTACCCGCCGCGTTACCTGGCCATCGACCAGGGCCCGGAAATCGTCATGATCGAAAATTATCGCTCCGGCCTGCTGTGGCGCCTCTTCATGAGCTGCCCGGAAATCCAGACGGGACTGAAAAGACTGGGATTTGAAAGTCCCTGGATTGCCTCAGCACCGTCAAAAAGATAAATATCGCTTTTATTTTTGTATGAGTAATTTTTGAATATATACATTTTTGCCATCAAACATTTTTACGAAATAAATCCCATTTGCGAGTTGAGTAATATCGAAAGAACAACTATTTTGACCAATAACGAAACTAATCGCTTTACGAATAACGGGAATGCCAATCTCATTCACAATGACTATGTTGGCTTTTCCAGTTTGCGTAGAGGTATAGATCAAATTTACCTGAGAGGAGGCAGGGACAGGATAAATGCCGAACGTAGGGGATTGAATGGCCGGATTCACTATACTGCTATCTGATGATTGGGTCAGCGGCGAAGACACACTGTATATGTATGTTGGCGATCCGCTTGGGTACCAATTAGTTGTTGATGTGCCACAGACGCTTTGCACGTTCACGACATATGTGCCCCCGATAACAGGTACAGACATATTGAACGAGGTGGAGGTAAGATTATATAGATAACTTACTCCTATTTGGTAGTTGGGAGTATATTCGTCTAATCGCGCGGTATAGCTTGTTGGTGAAATCCCACCATTAGATGACAGTTGCACACTTACCTGGAAAGGATTATTTCCTATGTTCGAAATAGTTACATTATCGACAGGATCACAATAGCCGGCGGTAAACTGGTACCATGCGCTTTGTGCACTAAATGAACAACTTTGGGCAATAATTGCGGCATTATAAACGTGCCCATTAATCAACTGCAAAGCATTGGCAGAAATTCCGTTTGTTGTAGTATAACCAGCAGAGGAGTTTATTCCCGAATTTGCTGTTACATCCTGTAATAAGACATCGTATCCCCATGCTCCCGATACTGGGTTCCAACTTAATGCTGTGCCGGATAAATTGGAATTATATATGTATGACAGGCCGGCAGGTGTTGATAAAGAGGATGAAGTATAAGAGAATGAATATGTGCCACTGAGTGGTCCTGTTCCGCCATTAGCGCAAACCGGTTCCACCGTGAACGAAACATTATCACCCGACCCCAATGGACAGAAATCTATGAATGTAGAGGTAGTTGTTAATGTGGAAAGATTAGAGAATCCATTGTGTACATCCGTAACATTTATTGAGTAAGATGCTGCACCGTTAACGGCATTCCAGCTCAAGGTTGTGCCCCCATTAGTGGCGGCCAAACCTGTCGGCGTAGAAATATTGCAGACCGGACAGACAGAAATGGCGGTTACCTGGGAAGTAAAGGTGCTGCCGCTGGCATAAGTGGTATACATCCAGAACTGCGTGTATTTACCATTGTTGCCCCCGCCGGCCGTATAGGTGAATGTCGCAGGGCTGGTCGATGTGTTTGTGACTGAGCCAATCGTTTGATTATTGCTGTTGGACTGAGTACCTGACTGGCAGCCATAAAAAGTATAGTTTGGTGGTTCATCGGATAATGGATTTTGATACTGGTAAAGACTATTGGCCGCAGCGAAATGAAGTGTACCGGTTGCTCCCGAGGCGGAGAAGTTAACCGTCACCGTATAGGTCTGACCATTTAAAAAGGTAAATGGGGTAAACATTCCTTCGCCGCCTGAATTGTCTGCTACCATCTGGGCATACCAGGCGGTCTCCGTCCCGGACTTTCCTCCAGTCACAGTGTAAGACACTAGCTGAGGTGTCCCATTTGTCGGAGTCCAGCCACTGGTACTATTGCAGTTGTTTTTGAAATCGGTCGACGAGCAGACTTCACTTACTTGGGTGCAACTATTACTAATAGTGATAGACTGGCACTGTGAATATAGCCGATGGGATAACGATAACAATAAAAGAGTCAGCGTTGGGTAAATATAAAATCTCATAACAATTAATTAGTAGTTCTTTGAAATTATTTTTGAACAAGCAGTTTTTGGACATACATGTTCCTTCCATCGGTTAGTTTGACGAAATAGATGCCGTTAGCCAGTCCGCTTACGCTTATTTGATAAGTGTTGGGACCAGCAATGGCGCTGATCGCCTTATGGACGACCGTAGTTCCTAATTCGTTTACGATCATGATATCCGCTTTTCCATTCTGCATGGTGTTATATAATATATTGACCTGTGTGGAAGATGGAACAGGATATATTTGAAATCCATTTAAACTATCCGGCGAGTTCGTACCGTTGATGCCAAAAGTTCCTGGCCTGGATATCGCCTGTGAGGCCGTGCTGCTGATGGCAACATTTGCATAATAAGATCCCCATGCACTGGAATAACCGGTGGTACAATTTGCTTGAACGGACACCGTATAGGTCCCTGCAGGAATCCCGGTAAAGGTGCCATTAGCAGATGCATAATTGGAAAACAAGGTTGTACTACTGCCATCGACAAATTTAATATTATAACTGGCGGCGCCAGAGACGGCATTGCAAGAAACATAGGCCTTACCCCCACCCAGAGCTTCTACATTTGACACATACGGAACAGGACATGGTTGGACCACAGTGAAAGAATTACTCCAGGCGCTCGCGGCACTTTCTGCACATGCTTGTGCAGTAACTTGTACTTCGTACGTTTGCCCGGTTTCGAGTTCCGCATTGCTGCCGGATACAGTGTTTGTGTTCGTCACATAAGGTGTTTCAGCATTGTTATCACTGATGTCTTTTAATACCACCAGGTAAGAGATTGCACCAGGAACTGCGGACCAGCTTAACGTGTTGAGGGGAGTATAAGTAATATCGTTGGGGATGGCCAAAGCTGCGGGAGAATAGACATAAGAACCGACGCTACTGGTCGGTCCTGCTGCACCGTTGGCGCAAACGGGCTGCACGGTAAACGACACATTATCGCCTACCCCTAAAGGACAAAAATTTAAATAGTTGCCGCCACTGGTCAATGAACTGTAATTGGGAGTTCCATTGTGGGTATCCGTAATAGATATAATATAGGATGAGGCGCCGGTCACCGCAGTCCAGTTCAGCGTCCCTTGATCGTTAATCTCCTGCAGTCCGGTGGGTGCACTGACATTGCAAACGGGGCAGATTTGGATCTGGTATATTTGAGCGCTAAACGTGCCTCCGCTGCCGGTATACGCCGTATACATCCATAACTGCGTATATCCGCCATTGCTGCCACCGCTTGGCGTGAATGCAGGCAGAGGGATAAGGGTATTGTTGCCGCCGCTAACCCAGGAAATTACCTGGTTATTACTGTTGGTTTGAGTGGCGGCCTGACAGCCGCTGTTCTGAGGGTTCTGATGCTGATACAGACCATTGGCTGCTGCGAAATAAATATTGCCGTTGGCTCCCGAACTCGTGAACGCCACGGAAACATTATATGTTTGACCATTCATAAAAGTAAATGGAATGAACATGCCTTCTCCACCAGAATTGTCTGCCACCATCTCTGCATACCATGCGGGCAGCGGCCCGGACTTCCCCTGCACGGTATAGCCGACTAGTTGAGGCGTACCATGTGAAGGTGTCCAACCGCTGGTGCTGCTACATGTATTGATGAAATCGGTGTTTGCGCAGATCTCATTTACCTTTGTGCAGGTCGTAGTGAAAGGGATTGACTGGCATTGGGAATATAGCCGGTGGGATAACGATAACAATAAAAGAGTCAGCGTGGAGTAAATACAAAGTCTCATAAGAATTAATTTAAGGGGTGAATGTCTTACGATTGAACAGCAGCGATGGAAGCTGCCCGCCATTGGTGGAAGTCGAACTTAGGTGGCTGTCGCTATGGGAAGCAGGAGTTGGAACTTAAATAAAAGAGGGTCTCTGGGGAAGGGGGAATCCCCGTACCTTTCTCGACAAGCAGTCGTTGAGATTTCATAAATGAGGTTTGTAGAATTAAGCTATATGCAATCGTATTAATTATAAAGCTAATGAGATATTTTTGGTAAAATAGGGATGCACTTTTTTTATTTTAGAGAATATAAATGTTAACACTTACTTTCTATTTATGAAACAACTTCTGACGATTGCACTGCTGTTAGTTGCCGGATCAAGCCACCAGGTATTGGCCCAATCTCAATCCGGTACGAAAACCTCCGCCGTTTCGGAGAAGGTCGCCATGGACAAATATGTATCATCGTTGATGTCCAAAATGACCCTCGACGAAAAGATCGGCCAGCTCAACCTCCCCACCTCCGGCGACTTTACCACCGGCCAGGCCAGCAACTCCGATATTGCCAAAAAGATCGCTGAAGGAAAAGTCGGCGGCCTCTTCAACATCAAGTCGGTCGCCAAGATCAGGGAAGTCCAGAAAATAGCCGTCGAAAAAAGCCGCCTGAAGATCCCCCTGATCTTCGGGATGGACGTCATCCATGGGTATGAGACAGTATTCCCCATCCCCCTCGGTCTCAGTTGCAGCTGGGATATGCAGGAGGTCGAACACAGCGCACGGATCGCCGCCACGGAGGCCAGCGCAGACGGCATCTGCTGGACCTTTTCTCCCATGGTGGACATTGCCCGCGACCCCCGCTGGGGACGGATTGCGGAAGGCAGCGGCGAAGACCCCTACCTCGGATCACAGATCGCAAAAGCCATGGTGCACGGCTACCAGCAGGATCTTTCCGGCAACACTGATATCATGGCCTGCGTCAAGCATTTTGCCTTGTATGGCGCCGCAGAAGCCGGCCGCGACTATAACACCACGGACATGAGCTATACCCGGATGTTCAACGAATACCTGCCGCCGTATAAGGCCGCCGTCGATGCCGGAGTCGGCAGCGTAATGGCTTCCTTTAATGATGTCAATGGTATCCCCGCGACGGCCAATAAATTCCTGCAGACCGATGTGCTGCGCACCCGCTGGGGCTTCAAAGGTTTCGACGTCACTGACTATACCGGCATCAACGAAATGATCGAACATGGCATGGGCGATCTGCAGACGGTTGCTGCTTTGGCGCTGAAGGCCGGTATCGACATGGATATGGTGGGAGAAGGCTTTCTGACCACTTTGAAGCTATCCCTGCAGCAGGGTAAAGTGACGAAGGCAGAGATCGACACCGCATGCCGCCGGGTGCTGGAGGCAAAATACAAGTTGGGGCTCTTTGCCAATCCCTATAAATATTGCGATGAAAGGCGAGCAGCCACAGAAATCTTCACCGTTGACAACCGCACAGCGGCAAGGAAGATCGCCGCCGACTGTTTCGTGTTGTTGAAAAACCAGGGCAATGTCCTGCCGCTCAAACGCACCGGTACCATCGCTCTCATTGGCCCCCTCGCGGATAATAAGGTCAACATGACAGGCACGTGGAGCGTTGCCGCCGATCCGTCAAAATCTGTCTCCCTCTGGCAGGGCATCAAGGACGTGGCGGGCGACGGTGTAAAGATCCTCTATAGCCAGGGCTCTAACCTCGATGCCGACACGCTGTTCGAACAAAGGGCTGAGATGTTCGGTAAGATCCTTCATCAAGACCCCCGCCCCGCAGCGGACATGATCAGCGAGGCACTGAATACTGCCGCCGGGGCCGATGTTATCGTCGCTGCATTGGGTGAGTCGGCCGAGATGACGGGGGAATCCAGCAGCCGCAGCAATATTGAAATCCCACCGGCCCAACAGGATCTCCTCAAGGCCTTGCTGAAAACCGGCAAACCCGTGGTGCTGGTACTGTTCACCGGCCGCCCGCTGGCTATCAAATGGGAGAACGACGAAGTGCCGGCTATCCTCGACGTATGGTTCGGCGGTACCGAGGCCGGTCATGCGATTGCCGACGTGTTGTTCGGGGACACCAATCCCTCGGGCAAGCTCACCACCACTTGGCCGCAGAACGTCGGACAAATCCCTCTATATTACAACCATATGAACACCGGCCGCCCGTTGCCTGAGGGCGGCTGGTTCCAGAAATTCCGGTCGAACTATCTCGACGTGTCCAATGACCCGGTCTATCCCTTCGGCTATGGACTGAGCTACACTCATTTCACGTACAGCAACCTGACGCTCAGCGACAGCTCCCTGAAAGGAAATCAGCAGCTGACAGCCACCGTCACCGTCACCAATGACGGATCGAAGGACGGCACGGAAGTCGTACAGCTGTATATCCGGCAGTTGGTCGGCAGCATTACCCGGCCGGTAAAAGAATTGAAAGGTTTTCAGAAAATAACGCTCAAGGCCGGTGAATCCCGGAAAGTGATGTTTACCATCACCCCGCAGGACCTGAAGTTTTATAACAACGAATTAAAATATGATTGGGAGCCCGGCGATTTTGTGATCATGATGGGTGGAAATTCCAGGGATGTTCTGTCTGCAAAAGTCAACTGTGCCCGGTAAAAGACTTATTTTTGTTGCATGCAAGGCGTGAAAAACATCATCTTCGACTTAGGAGGTGTTATACTTAACCTGGATAACCGACGGACGGAAGAGGCATTTACCGCCCTCGGGGTAGAAAATTTCCGGGAATATTTCGGTCATGGATTTGCCGCCTCCTTTTTTAAAGAATATGAGATCGGTCGTATCACCGACCGGCAGTTCATCGACTCGGTCAGACAATTGACGGGCCTCGACGTTCCCGACCAGGCCATTATCGACAGCTGGAATGCCCTGCTCCTCGACTTTCCTCCCGAACGCATTCAACTGCTCAAAAATCTCCGCAAAAACTACCGGCTTTTTTTGTTTAGTAATACGAATGCCCTCCACCTTGCTGCCCTGCAGCAGATCTGGTCGTCGACCTTCGACAGCGGGTCACTGGATGACTATTTTGAAAAGACTTATTATTCCCACTTGCTCGGAATGAGAAAACCCGATCGGGAACCCTTTGAACATATCCTGCTGGAAAATGGATTGAAGGGGGCGGAAACCCTGTTTGTAGACGACGCCATGATTAATGTGGAAGGAGCTAAGCAAGCCGGGCTGAGAGGGCTGTTCCTGAGCCCGGGCATGACCCTGATGGATTTTCAGTGGTAATGCTCTTTATTTGATCTCCTCGAAATCGATATAATCCTCTGCCGGCGGCTTCCCGGAAGATCGTTTTTCCTCCGCACGCGCACCAGGACCTGCACCCGTATCAGAGCCCGGACCTGCACCTGCGCCCGTCCCGAAACCCGGCGTCGCACCCGTCCCTGGCCGGAAACCCGGACCCGCGCCCGTCCCGAAACCCGGGTCCGACGGACCACCGCCTCCATTAGCCTGATCCTGCATATTCCTGAACTGCTCCCGGACCTGCCGGGCCGCCTTCATAACCGGCACCAGGAAATTAACGATGAACCTGTACAGCAGGTACACCACAATCGCCATGAACATGATCTCTGATAAAGACAGCATAACAATAAGATAATCTGTAAAGGTAGGGAAAGGATTTATAAAAGGCTGTTAAAGACCTTAACCAACGCGCCCGAACGCCCCCGCCAATCATCATTTCCTGAACACCCTGGCAGCCAACCAGTTAAGTCCATCCCCAAGCCGCTCGGCCAGCCGGTCCGCCAATCGGATCAGGATCTTCTGCAGCCGTTCGTTCTGCATAAATGTATCAAGCAATTTGATCCCCGTCAGGGCTTCCCCCTCTATCCTCCTCGGCAGCAACGACCGGACGAACATCGAGCCGGAATGCTCCTGCAGATAATTAAAATTCACGTCCAGCTGGTCTTCCAGCTGCCGGGCCTTTCGCCGGAGCTGCCGGATCTCCAGGTCCAACGCCTGCATACTTCGTGCGGCTTTAGTAAGTCTTGGCATATAAATACAGATAAATAATTAAATTAGTTGTACTTCGTCCGCTAATTTTCTTCGTCCGCTTCCTCCTTGGACCCCTGGATAATGCTTTGAATGACAGGCTCAACAAAAAGAATCCTCCTGAAAAGGGCTATCAGGATGAAAATCACCAGGATGATCAGGGCTACCATGCCGAACCCCTTGACATAACTGTGCAGCCGGTTGGAGAACCAAAAAGCTACCATCATCCCCCCGAAAAACAGGAAAAGAAAGGCCAGGAACAGCGACAGCAGGATCCAGGCGAAATAACCCGCCGACTTGGCGAATAGCCGCAGGCTCTGCAACCGGTAGATCTCCAGCCGGGTCTCCAGGTATTCCTTCAGGAGCTTTTTATTTTCTGCAAAAAAACCGCCTAAATTATCGGGCTGTGAAGGAGACATGCTCGTTGTTTTCTTAAAAGTACTACAAAAAATGCCATAGCACCCTAAACTCACATTTGGTTGGAACCCAAAAATTATCCTACATTTGCAGGGATAAAAAGAAACAACAGAAGGGAACGGGTTCGTTCCCTTCTTTCATTCAGACAGATGAGCAGCGAAGCAATCAAGGAGATAGAAGGTTTGGTCCAGTCGATTTTAGCGGGCGAACCGCAGTATTTCCTGGTGGACGTCCGGATCCAACCCGTCAATAATATAAAAGTGTTCATCGACGGCGATCAGGGCATCTCCATCGAAAAATGTGTGCAGGTCAACAGGGCATTGTACAAACAGTTGGAAGAATCGGGCCTCGTCCCCCCCGACAATTTTTCCCTGGAAGTTTCTTCCCCCGGCCTTGACGAACCGCTGAAACTGCACCGGCAATATAAAAAGAACATCGGGCGAGTGGTAGAGCTCGTCCTGCAGGAAGGATCCAAAATAGAAGGCCGCCTGCTGGAAGTCAGCGAAGACGGCGTCATTGTAGAAGAGACAAAGGGGAAGAACAAGAAAAAAGAAGTGATCAATCATACTTTTTTATTCGAAAACATAAAAACAACAAAAATTCAAGTAGTCTTTTAAGAGAATTAAAAACTTAGCGTATGGCCAGTATCAATCTTATCGAAGCCTTCCAGGATTTTAAGGAAGCAGAGAATATCGACCGTCCTACCATGATGAAAGTAGTAGAAGACGTGTTCAAAACTTTGTTGCGCAAAAAATACGGGAGCGACGAAAACTTTGACGTCATTGTGAATGCAGAGAAAGGTGATCTTGAGATCATGCGCCGGCGTACCATCGTCAGCGATGGTGAGGTCAACGACCCGCTGGCGGAGATTGCCTACACCGACGCAGTCAAGATCGAACCCGATTACGAAGTCGGCGAAGAGCTCTACGAAGAAGTGGAGATCCTGGATTTCGGCCGCCGCGCTATCCTCGCGGCCAAACAGACCCTGGCCAGTCGCATCGGGGACCTTAAAAAGAACGTACTCGTCAAGAAATACAGCGAAAGGGTAGGAGAGATCGTGAGCGCAGAAGTCTATCAGGTGTGGAAAAAAGAGATCCTGTTGCTCGACGAAGAAGGCAGCGAACTGATCCTTCCCAAATCCGAACAGATCCCCCAGGATTATTTCAAAAAAGGTGAAAATATCCGGGCCGTTGTCAAAAAGGTGGAACTGAAAAATAATTCCCCCGTCATCATCCTGTCCCGCACCAGCCCCCTGTTCCTCTCCAAACTCCTGGAAATCGAAGTCCCCGAGATTTTCGACGGACTGATCGTCATCAAAAGGATCGTCCGCGAACCGGGCGAACGCGCCAAAGTCGCAGTGGAGTCCTATGATGATCGAATAGATCCAGTCGGCGCCTGCGTTGGGATGAAAGGAAGCCGCATCCACGGGATCGTCCGGGAACTGAAAAACGAGAATATCGACGTCATCAACTGGACCGCTAACACCCAGCTGCTGATCCAACGCAGCCTGACCCCGTCCAAGATCACCAATATGGAACTGGATAACGAAAAGTCCCACGCCAATGTCTACCTCAAACCCGACCAGGTCTCATTGGCAATCGGTCGCAAAGGAGTGAATATCAAATTGGCGCAGGAATTGACTGGTTACACGATAGACGTATTCCGTGATAACGAAGGGGAACCGGAAGAATTCGATATCGACCTCGAAGAATTTACCGACGAAATCGAACCCTGGGTCATCGACGAACTCAAAAGGATCGGTTGCGACACTGCACGCAGCGTGCTGGATCTCACCGCCGACGAGCTGGAAAGAAGGACAGATCTGGAAAAACAGACCATCGATGATGTCAGAAGAGTATTGAAAGAAGAGTTTGAAAAAGGTTAACGCCTAATTAGCTATTTTTACAGAAATATGGCAGAAATACAGACATTACGTTTAATGGCCGCCGCCAAGGAATTCAACATCGGGAAAGACACCCTGGTGGATTTTTTGGTGGGCAAGGGATTCAGTAAAGACGATCTGAAACCTACGTCAAAACTGACGGAGGACATGTATCGCTTTTTACAGCAGGAATTCCAGGGGGATAAGGTCGCAAAGAACAAGAGCGACCAGATCGACCTGCCCAAAGGCAGCCTGGAAGGAAAAAAGAAAAAAGAAGACGAGCCCCAGCCGGTAAAGAAAGAGACTCCCGTCGTCAAAAAAGCGGCTAAGGAAGAAGCGCCGGTAATCGCACAACAACAGCCGGCACAACAACAGCCGGCACAACAACAGCCGGTGGAAGAACCTGTTGTGGTGGCCCCCCGTCCCGTAGTGGAAGAGGCGCCCGCGGAAGTGGAGCTGGTTAGGATAGAAGCGCCCGAACTGGAAGGCCTCAAGGTCATCGATAAGATCGATCTGTCTGCCATCGACTCGTCCACCCGCCCGAAGAAAGGCGGAAAGAAGCCTGCGGAGAAAGAAGCCGCACCTGAGATCGTGCAGGAAGAACCGGTTGCAGAACCGGAAAGCCCCATCGAGCAGCCGCCCGTCGTCGCCGAAACTCCAGTGGTGGAAGAGCCCGTTGCCGAGGCAACAAAAGTCGAAAAAGAAAAAGAAGAAGAAGCGCCGCCGGTCCTGGGACCTCGGGAAGAACCATCGGTAGAGACAAAAGAAGAAGAAGAGGCCCCGCCGGTCATCGAAAATATCAAAGCCGAAAAATTGGAAGGACCTAAGATCCTCGGCAAGATCGAACTGCCGGTCAACAACGATACGCGGCCCAAACAGCCCTCCGAAGAGAAGAGGAAGCGCAAGCGTATCCCCATCGAGAAAAAAGATCACAGCGCAAGCAATGGAAGACCTCCTCATGGCAATAGCCAGGGCGGCGGCCAACAGCAAAGTGGCGGTCAGCAAGGCGGTCATGGCGGTGCCCAACATGGCGGCGGCCAGCATGGTAGTCTTGGTGGCGGTCAGCATGGCGGCCCCGGTAATCCCAGACCACCGGGCCAGAGCCGTATTCCCATCCAGCGCAATCCCGCCGGCGGACGCCCTCCGGGCGGAGCCGGCCAGGGCGGCAATCGTCGTCCCGACCCGCGGCATACCCCCCGCGAAGCCAAAGAGATCGACAAAAAAGAGATCCAGGAAAAGATCAGGCAGACCCAGGCTAAACTCGCAGGCGCCGGCGGCCGCGGAAAAAGCCTCAAAGCCAAATATCGCCGCGCCAAGCGCGATGAAATGGCCGAGCAGTCCGGCAATGACGAATTACTGGATAACCGGCTGCAGGTCACGGAATTCATCAGCGTCAGTGAACTCGCCAACCTGATGGACGTCAGCTACGCCGAAGTCATCGGCAAATGTATGGGCCTGGGGATGATGGTGTCTATCAACCAACGTCTCGAAGCCGACGTGATCGAACTGGTAGCCGGCGAGTTCGGCTATACAGTGGAGTTCATTGGCATCGACGACGCCGCCGAAATGGAAGAGGACGAAGACCAGGACGATCCCGAAGATCTGTTGCCCCGCTCACCCGTCGTGACCATCATGGGCCACGTCGACCACGGTAAGACCTCCCTGCTGGATTATATCCGCAGCGCTAACGTAGTCGCCGGAGAAGCCGGCGGGATCACCCAGCATATCGGCGCCTACCAGGTGACGACCACTACCGGTAAAAGGATCACCTTCCTCGATACACCCGGTCACGAAGCCTTCACCGCCATGCGCGCCCGCGGTGCCAAAGCCGCCGACGTGGCAGTGATCGTCGTCGCCGCCGATGACGCCGTGATGCCTCAAACGAGAGAAGCCATCTCCCATGCACAGGCCGCCGGTCTGCCTATGGTTTTCGCGATCAATAAAATTGACAGAGATGGCGCTAACCCGGAAAAGATCAAGGAACAGCTGGCCGGCATGAATATCCTCGTGGAAGACTGGGGCGGGAAATTCCAATCTCAGGAAATATCCGCCAAAAAAGGCCTCAACATAGACCTACTGCTGGAAAAGATCGGGCTGGAAGCAGAATTGCTCGACCTGAAAGCCAACCCCGAACGCGAAGCCACCGGCAGCGTCATCGAGGCCTCCCTCGATAAAGGCCGAGGCTACGTCGCTACTGTCCTGGTACAGAGCGGTACTCTGCACAACGGTGATCTCGTCGTTTCAGGACAATATTTCGGTCGCGTCAAGGCCATGTTCAACGAAAGGAACAAACGCATCGAAGATGCGCCGCCCTCCTCACCCGTTCTGCTGCTGGGCCTCAACGGGGCGCCACAAGCCGGGGAAAAATTCAAGGTCTACGCCGATGAAAGCGAGGCCAAGGAAGTCGCCAACAGACGCGGCCAGATCCTTCGCGAACAAGGCATCCGCACTAAAAAACATATCACCCTCGATGAGATCGGTCGCCGCCTGGCCCTGGGTAACTTTAAGGAGCTCAACCTCATCATCAAAGGCGATGTGGACGGTTCCGTCGAAGCCCTCAGTGACTCCCTGCAGAAACTCTCCACCGAAGAGATCGCCGTCCGCGTCGTACACAAAGCGGTGGGCGCCATCACAGAGAGCGACGTACTACTGGCGACAGCCTCCGACGCCGTCATCGTCGGCTTCAACGTCCGGCCCAGTTCCCAGGCCTCCAGGCTCGCAGAGAACGAAGGCGTGGAAATCAAGACCTACTCTATCATCTATAATGCTATTGAAGAGGTCAAGAGCGCCATGGAAGGTCTGCTCGAGCCCAAAATGGTCGAGAAGGTCGTGGCCAACGTGGAAGTACGGAATGTCTTCAAGTTCGACAAGGCAACCGTCGCTGGTTGCTATGTGCTCGATGGAAAGATCTACCGCAACTCCAAGATCCGGCTGGTTCGCGATGGCATCGTGATCTACCCCGTCGGGGAAGGCGCTTCCGCAGAACTGGCTTCCCTCAAACGGTTCAAGGACGATGTGAAGGAAGTCCCGTCCAGCATGGAGTGCGGATTGACGATCAAGAATTATAATGACATCCACGTAGGGGATATTGTAGAGGCGTATGAAGAGGAAGAAGTAAAACGCACCCTGTAAGCCCCCGCAGCCGGGCCCCGGCCCCGATAATCTTTTGTTAAATGCCCCCCCTGGGGGGTATTTACTCCATTATCCGACTAATTTTGATTTTGTATGAAAAAATGGATCTTTTTACCTGGCCTTTTCTTTATCGCAATCGCCGGCTTTGCGCAGCAGAAAGTAGTAGCCGATAAAATTGCCGGTATCGTAGGCGATAAGATCATTCTGAAATCGGAACTCTCCACCGCTATCGCAGATATGCAACGCAATTCGGGCGGCGCTGATCTCAAAGGAGTCGACGAATGCAGCATCCTCGACAATATGCTCATACAAAAGGCACTCGTCGTACAGGCTGAACATGATTCCCTGCCGGTGAGCGATGAAGAAGTAGAGGCCGAAGTGGATCAGCGTATCCGCTATTTCATCCAGCTCTATGGCGGGAAAGATGCTTTCGAACAGATCGCCCAAAGGACGGTATACCAGGCCAAACAGGATTTTATGGCCCCGATTCGCGAACAGCGCCTCGCCACCGCCATGCGCCAAAAGATCGTCGAAGACGTCAAGATCACCCCGACAGAAGTAAAAGACTACTACGATAAGATCCCGCCCGATAAACGCATCTTCTATGAATCCCAGATGCAGCTCAACGAAATTGTCCTCTACCCCAAAGCCAGTCACGATATCGAAAAACTGGCGATGGACGATCTCAGCGAATATAAACAACAGGTAGAGTCCGGTCAGCGTAAATTCGAGTCCCTCGCCCAGATTTACTCTGATGACCCGGGCAGCAAGGACAAGGGCGGCGAAATCGAATTGAACCGCAATGACAGCAAAATGTGGGACCCCGTCTTCTTCTCCACCGCCTTCCGGCTGAAAGAAGGCCAGATATCTCCCGTCATCAAGAGCAAATATGGCTATCATATCATCCAGCTCGTCAGCCGCAACGGTGACGATATCGTGGTCAGGCATATCCTCCGGATACCCCAGATAACCGATCCGGAAGTCCGGGAGTCCACCGCCAAGCTCGATTCCATACGCACCATGTTGCAGGCCGGCCAAATGGGTTTCGGTGAGGCCGTCGGCAAATACAGCGATGAGGACCAGGCTAAGTCCACTGCAGGCCAGATCATGGGCAAAAACGGCAGCACCTTCCTCACAATCTCCGATCTGGATAAGGATATGGTACTCCTGCTGAAAGAGCAGAACCTCAAACCCGGCGAATATTCCAAACCTACCGTCTTCACGGACGAAAGAGGGAAAAAAGGCATCCGGCTCCTATACATGGTGTCCAAAAGTGAACCCCACCGCGAAAACCTCCGCGACGATTATAACTGGATCGCCCAACGCGCCCTCGATGAAAAAAAGAATGCCGCATTGGAAAAATGGTTCATCCAAAAGATCCCTACGCTGTACGTCATGATCGACGGAGAATACAAGAATTGCAGCAATCTGACGAAATGGGAAGGTAATGCGGCAACAGCCGGTAATTAATTTAGGTATTAACACTTAAGGGGAGCGAAATAACATATTATTTAGAAGAGCATATCCTCTTCTTTAGTAATTTGATAGCGTAATATTTAAATTTATTATGCTAAGTAGCGCCCCAAAGCCCGTGCCTACGACAAAGCAATTCAGACAACCTTATTTTATGGATATAGCCCCTGATGGGGCCATCCTGTCTACGTGTGCCCGGTTTGCTGCACTGCTGAAAAAGAGGGATATCACCGATTTTCTTGGGAGTAATTTTTCTGAGATATTTTCCCGGCTTGGGAAAATAGAGCCTCCTGCCTCTCCTGATCTGTCTAGGCATGGCCTGTCTAAAACAATTGATCTCTCGATTCAATGGCCTGGCGCCAAGTCTTTTGTTATTCGCTGGATCCCCACCTCCCGTTACGCCGTGGAGGTAAATTCCGGCGGCTGGCAATTGACAGGTACAAAAGTCTATCCCGGTCCTTTTCCCTCGGCCGCAAACCCCCAGGCAGATTCCGCCGACCGCTTCTGCCTCGCCCCGGAGCACATCCCCTCCACCGCGACCCCTATGCGCCAGGTATCCGATATCCTCATCACAACTGACCTGGAAGACAAGATCGTATATTGGAACGAGGCTGCAGAGAAGTTCTATGGCATCCCTTCCCACGTCGCGCTCGGCCAGGCCCACCGGCAGCTGATTCGCTACGGATATGCCAATACGACCGAACGGGATGTATACCAAACACTCTGTGCAACAGGATATTGGGAAGGCGAAACGACGTATGTTTCACGGGACGGAAAAAAATCGTACCTTATTAGCGTTATAAATTATATAAGGGATAGCAACCGGCGATTGACCGGTGTCATGATCCTCAATAAGGATGTTAGCGGGGCCAGGATGTCAGCACTGGAAAAAGAGAAGGTCGAATGGCAATTGCAGCAGTATTCACAACAGATCTCGGGCATCCTGGAAAGTATAACCGATGGCTTTTTTGTGATCGATCAACATTTCACGGTGAAACTATGGAATCATGAGGCGGAGAGGATCACCCATATCCCTGCAGCAGACATAGTAGGAAGATCGGTTTGGGAGAAACTGCCGGAATGGGCCGATACGGAAATCGGGCAATCCTTTCACGAAGCCTTCAAAAAGAAAATGACGGTCACTCTTGAACAATACCACGGACGCTCCGACCACTGGCTGGAAATGAGCCTCTATCCCTCCGACCAGGGCATGTTCGCCTATTTCAGGGATGTGACCCTACGCAAAAAACAGGAAGCCTTGTTAGCCCTGGAGAAGAAAGTGCTGGAAATGAATACGGGTCAGCGGATGCTGTTGAAGCCCCTCCTCAATTTCTTCCTCAAAGGCATCCAGACAATATTCCCGGGTATGTACTGCATGGTGCTGACACTGGATGAAGACGGTCGCAGCGTTCGGCTGCTCTCCGCCCCCGGCCTGCCCGCCATCTATTCTCATGCCGTCGACGGCCTTCAGATCGGCCCCAACGCCGGCAGCTGCGGCACAGCCATGTACCGCAAACAGACGGTTATCGTCAGCGATATCGCTACCGATCCCCTCTGGGCCGGGTATAGCGACCTGGCCCTTCAGTTCGGACTTCTCGCCTGCTGGTCTATCCCGGTCATGGATGACCGCAAGGAAGTACTCGCGACCTTTAGCGTATATTTTACAACGGTGAAAGCACCCACCAATGCCGAAATGGACATTTTCGAGCGGGTGGCCAACCTTGTAACGATCATTATTGAGAGCAAAAAGGCAGAAGAAAAATTGCTGCAGCTGGAATTGAACAAGCAAAAGTTACTCGCCCAGGCCATGGTCGACGCCCAGGAAAAGGAAAGGGCAGAGATCGGCAAGGAACTGCACGATAATATCAACCAGATCCTTTCTACGACTAAACTCTACCTCGAACTGGCCAGGAACGACGACAAGGAAAGGCTGAGTCTCATCAACCGCAGCGCCGTCAATATTCACCATGCCATCCGCGAGATCCGCAATATCTCACGGTCCCTCGTCCCGGCCAGCATCGGCGACCTCGGCCTGGTGGATTCGCTTGTCGACCTGGTAGAGAGCGTACAGACCACCCGGAGCATCCAGGTCAAATTCCGGCCCGTCGGAAACTTTGATGAAAGACTTAGCGATAAGACCAAACTGATGATTTTCCGGATCATTCAGGAACAGATCAATAACGTCCTTCGGCATTCCGGCGCCAGTAACCTGTTGATCGAACTCACCCTGGAAGAGATGACCGGCAGGATCGAGCTCAACATGACTGACGACGGAAAAGGATTCAATCCCGAAAAGGTCAGGAAAAAAGGCCTCGGCCTTTCCAATATCCGTAGCCGGGCAGACCTCTTTGGCGGAAAAGTAACGATCCAATCCGCCCCTGGTCACGGGTGCAAACTAAGAGTACAAGTACCGGTTGTCTAGCGGACTTCAGGTCCGCCGGACACACTGCATAACTTAAATTGTAAAACAATCCTATATGAGCAAGATCAATATCTTAATTGCTGATGACCACAAATTGATCCGGGAGACCTGGAGCTATATTCTCAATAGCGATGCCCGGTTCCAGGTCGTAGGCGAATGCGGAGATGCACAGGAGGCAGTCGAACTCGCCAGGACCAAACGCCCCCACGTCGTCCTGATGGATATAAATATGACACCTTTTTCCGGCCTCGAAGCTACCCAGCGGATCAGAAAGATCTCGCCAGGATCGAAAGTCATCGGGGTATCCATGCACTCCCAGCCCGCTTATGCCAAAAAAATGCTCCAGATGGGCGCGCGCGGCTACGTGACCAAAAACTCCTCCAAGGAGGAAATGATCAAGGCCATCCTCGAAGTCAACCACGGCAATAAATATATCTGCGATGAGATCAAGAACATCATCTCTGAACAGCTGTTGGATGAAAAAGAAGATTCGCCCAATATTAATGCATTGACAGAGAGGGAAATGCAAATTATCAATTTTATCAAAGAAGGGCTCTCTTCTAAAGAGATCGCCACCAGCCTGAATATCTCCCTCAAAACCGTCGAAGTCCACCGGCATAATATCCTCAAAAAACTGAAACTCAAAAACTCGGCCTCACTGGTCAACTTTATTAATACGAATGCAACTTATATTTAAATTAATATAATTTGTTATTGATTGGTATTCTGCAAAAAATATACGTATAAACACCTAAAATCGACCGAGTTTTCCCTTAGTGACGTCTTTTTCCATTCCCTTTTCTTTCTAAATAAGAGGCTTTGATGGATTTTTACACCCTGATAAACAATCCATGAAAATGTTTTTATCCAATCCTTAGAAAGACCAGGGGATCTCGGTTCCCGAAAAAGAGTGTTCAAATTCCTGTTGTACACCGCCCCCAAGCCTATGAAGACTGGGGGTTTTTTCTTTCACTTCTCCACCGTCATTTTCCTGACCTTTTATGTCCTGTCTTTTCGTAACTTTGCGCCTTACTAAGCGGATCATATCCGTATAAATACATGAGCGACGAAATTAAACATGAATGCGGCCTCGCATTCATCCGATTACGCAAACCGTTCTCTTATTACCTCCAACAATACGGCACAGTTCTGTACGGTCTCAACAAACTGTACTTACTCATGGAGAAGCAGCATAACCGGGGACAGGACGGCGCCGGGGTAGCAGCCATCAAATTGAATATTGAGCCCGGCCACCCCTTCCTACACCGTATCCGCAGCAGCAACCATCAGCCTATCGCCGATATCTTCTCCAAAATAATGGGGGAAGTCAAAGACATTGAACAATATCAGCCGGACATCACCCAACATCCCGGGCTCATGAAGGGACATATTTCCTTTCTGGGAGAATTGCTCCTGGGCCACCTTCGCTATGGCACCCAGGGCAGGAACCTGACCGAGTTTTGCCATCCCTTTATCAAACGCAATACGATCCCGGCCCTCAACCTTGCCCTGGCAGGCAACTTCAACCTCGTCAATACCGACGAGCTCTTCGACCTGATCGGCATCGAGCCCGGTGAATTCCAGAAGCAAAGTGACCTGGCCGCCATGATGGAGGTCATTCACCATTACCTGGTCAAAGCAGATGAGGCCTCTCCCGGTAACCTGGACCTCGTCGGCCTCCTTCGCAAGGCGGTCTCCCTGTTCGACGGTGGCTTTACCGTCGGCGGTCTCCTTGGCAATGGCGATAGCTTCGTCTTCCGCGATGCCAATGGCATCCGGCCGGCCTATTATTACGTCAACGAGGATGTAGTGGTAGCCGCCTCCGAAAGGTCCGCCATCCGCACGGTATTCAACGTCGGAGAAAATGAGGTGATGGAACTGATGCCCGGCAAAGGCCTCATCGTCAAGGCCGACGGCAGCGTCACCATCGAAACGATACTGGAACCCAAAGAACGCCGTGCCTGCAGTTTCGAAAGGATCTATTTCTCCCGCGGCAGCGACGAAAAGATCTACCGCGAACGTATAGCCCTCGGCTACAATCTCAGCGACCAGATCCTCAACGCCATCAACCACGACCTGAAAAATACCATCTTCTCGTTCATCCCCAATACCGCCGAAGTAGCCTTCTATGGCCTCTGGAAAGGCATGGACGATTACCTCGAAGGCATCAAGATCCAACGCATCCTGTCCTGGGGTAATGACATCTCACAGGAAAAACTGGTGGAAATGCTGACCCGCAAGATCCGGGTGGAAAAAGTCGCCATTAAAGACGTCAAAATGCGCACCTTCATAACAGAAGACGCCAACCGTAACGAAATGGTCCAGCATGTCTACGACGTGACCTATGGCACAGTCCGCAAAGGCATCGATACCCTGGTCGTCATCGACGATTCCATCGTGAGAGGAACCACCCTTAAGGAAAGCATCATCCGCATGCTCGCCCGCCTCGAACCCAAAAAGATCATCGTGGTCTCCTCGGCCCCCCAGATACGTTATCCGGATTGTTATGGCATCGACATGAGCAAAATGGGCGACTTCATCGCTTTCCACGCTGCAGTCGACCTGATGAAGGAAAGTGGAAAGGAAAGTTGTCTGCAGGAATTGTATGACCACTGTAAGGAACTGCAACGTACCGGCCAGCTACATACGGAGAACGTCGTACAAAAGGTCTATAAACCCTTTACCACGCAGGAGATCTCCGATAAGATCGCCCAGCTGATCACCCCGCCGGAAATCATTACTCCCGTTCAGGTGATCTACCAGACCATAGAATCCCTCCACAAGGCCTGCCCGACCAATACCGGCGACTGGTATTTCACCGGCAAGTACCCCACACCCGGCGGGAACCGGGTCGTTAATAAAGCTTTCATCAACTATATGGAAGGAAAGAACGTCAGAGGGTACTAATGTACTTTCACTAACTAAAAAATTATCCCGGTAATAATATTGTGGTTATCAGTAAAAAGCCTTAATATTATATAACTGTTTTGTCGCAAAAACACCGAAATCCCCTTAAAAGATCTGTCTGGTTAACGCTCAGTTGGTAATGTTTGACTATTCAACCTGGATAAAGCAAGCGTTATGAAGAAAGTATCTATTATGATCGTTGATGATCATACGCTGATTAGAGAAACATGGAGTTTTTTATTGGGAAAGAATGAGAATTTCGACGTGGTTGCCGAATGCGGAGACGGCGAAAGAGCTATTGAATTGGCGAGGGATAAACGGCCGGACGTCGTGCTGCTGGATATCAACATGGCTCCGATGAGCGGCTTTGATGTGCTAAAGCAGATCCGTAAATATTCCCCGGGCTCCAAGATCATTGGCGTATCCATGCATTCTCAACCAGCCTACGCAAAGAAAATGCTCCGGCTCGGCGCCAAAGGTTATGTGACCAAGAACTCGCCCCGTCAGGAAATGCTGGAGGCAATAGCCGAAGTCAGCAATAACCATATTTATATCTGCCAGGAAGTAAAGAACATCTTGTCCGACCAGTTGCTCAACGGCGACCAGGTCAGTCCGGATATCAACAACCTTTCCGATAGGGAAATGCAGATCGTCAGGGCACTGAAAGAAGGCCTCTCCTCCAAAGAGATCGCCTCAGAGCTCAGCATCTCCCTCAAAACCGTGGAAGTACACCGCCACAACATCCTGAAAAAACTCAAATTGAAAAACACCGTTTCATTGATTAATTTCATCAACTCTCAGGCTTTCGATATATAGCCGTAAAAATGAAATGAAGACCCTTCTAATTATCCGACATGCAAAAAGCAGCTGGGACAGCGCTTCCATGCCCGACATCAGTCGTCCGTTGAACGATAGGGGAAAAAAAGACGCTCCCGCCATGGCCCGGCGCCTGATCGACATAGGTGTCCTGATCGACCGCTTCGTCTCCAGTCCTGCCCGCCGGGCCAAAGAAACCGCCGAGGCATTCGCCCATATGTTCGGCAGGAAATCAAAAGACATTGAATTCGTGACCGATCTCTATCATGCACTCCCGCCCGTTTTCAAACAAGTCATCGGCGGCCTGGATGATAAGGACGATACAGTCGCCCTGTTCGCTCATAATCCCGGCATCACCACCTTTGCCAATATGCTGACCGCCGTCCGGCTGGACAATATGCCTACCTGCTCGGTCTTTGCCGTCCAAAGCCCTGTCGCACACTGGAATGAGTTCCTGACCGCCGGCACGGAATTTCTATTCTTTCACTATCCGAAGGAACCCACTGATTAATCCCGCATCCACCGCCCCTCGCGCGATCCTTTTCCGGTCAACCCTCGCACGGAGCTCCCGCTTAGAACTTCGCCCGAACTTCGTCCCTCGTTTAGAGCTTCGGCAAGGCTTCGTCCCTCGCCTTTCCTCGCTCGTACCCTTCGTTCCTCGGGTACGTTCGTACCCTACGCTTTGCTCGGGTATATCGGCCGTTACTCCTCCAACCCTCGCACGGAGCTCCCGCTTCTAAGCTCGGCCGTTCTCACGGCCTCTTCCTCGAACGTCCTCTCCCCGCGACATCCAATATGGTCCTTATTTCATTCTTCATCTGTTCATTGCCCGTCCCCGGCCGGTCCCCGAGCCCCCGAGCCTGCATCAACGCAGCCGTAAGCGAAAACGCATGTTGCCTCACGCAGATCCCTAACCCCTTGGCCGCCAGATACCCGCCAAGATACTCCTGCTCGGTCTGTCCCGGCGTCGGCACGAAGATGGCTTTCTTGCCTACCCGTCTCAGATCCATCACGGTGCTGTACCCCGGCCGCGACAACACCACATCACTCCGCAGCATGAGCCGCTCTAACTCCCCGGCCACGAGATGATCGTACACGACCACTCCCCGCGGCGCCGCCAAAGACCTTCCACTATTCCTGTCCACCCCGACCACAACGCTGTCGCTGAGAACTTCGTTGGGCCTGCTTCGCCACGGCCCTCCTCGTTCGTACCCTTCGGGTATATCGGCCGCGCCCTCGCGCGTCCTCTTCCCCGGCAGCCCTCTAACCAAAACCATTTTGCAATTGCAATCAGCCGCCTGCGCGAGAATCATTTTTTCAAGTATCGTCCGCTGCGGCTCCGGCCCCGATAACAACACCAGCACGTCGAAATCTTTTGTCGATTGGGCCGGCACATCACTGGCCAACCCTCGCACGGAGCTCCCGCTTCTAATATCGCCCGTTCCCTCGAACGGGCTCTGCATTCGTGATAACCACCCAATATACCGTGTCGGAATCGGTGGCATCCGCTTCGGATGCGACAGCTCCCCCGCCAGCCCATCTGCCCCGGCCGTATCCGGCACCCAACAAACCGAAAACCTGCCAATGGCGGAATAATTGATCCGTTGCAGCAGCCGGTCGGCAACCTTACCGAAAGGTGTCCGTATAGATAACTGGTGAGTGATAAAGATCGTGACGGTGCCCGGCAAATACAGACCGTATCGGTTGTCCGATAATACCAGGTCGGGCCGTTCATGATCGGCAAACCGGCGTAGCCAGCCATTTTCACGCTTGATATGGATCAAGATTTTTGGAATGGAGGCAATTAGCCGTAAAAAGGTAAGGGCACGATTTTTGCCATATTGCACGCGATAACCGGGTAGTTCGACAAAAGTGAGAAAAGGAAATTCTTCATGCAGCAATGCTTTTTGGGCCCCTTCGGCAGCAACGATAACCTGACATTTTTGATTTAGTAATTCTTTAATGATTGGAATACACCGGGTTGCGTGGCCAAGACCCCAGTCCAACGGCGCTACAAGAACTTTTAGCATTTTAGCAGCCGAATTGTTAATTTTTGGCGGAGTGGACAAAGTTCGATACTATTTTCAGTACAAAGTAGTTAAATTAGTAGGAATATATCAGGAATTAGTAGGGAAAGAACATGAAAATTACAAAAGCGGTATTGATTCTCTTGGTTTTATTTAGTACCATTGTATGCACGGGCTGCAGCTCCGGACGCAGTATTGGCGGGAGCAGCAAGAAATGCGGCTGTGGTATCAATAAAGGTATGTCTGGGTACTAAAATCTAATAGAAATGAAAGCTTGTAACAGGGATCTGCTTGTTCTGGTGAAAGATGAACACATGAATGAAAAATCAATGGAGCGCGAGTTGGAGCAGCTCAATGACCTGTTGTTCCACTTCGAAACCATCGATTCATTCTGCACTGCCCATGAAGTGTTCGATATCAACCGGCATAAAGTACTCTACAAACGCGATAGCATCCAACGCATCACTCGGCAGAAAGAATTGAAACCGTTCTTTTTTATCTGTAATAAAAATTAGGATAACTTCTCCATCGACTCTCTCAATTTCCGGAACATCTCAGGAATGTCCTCCAGTTTGCAGGTACCCACACTCAGCCTGTACCATGGCGAAGCTTTCGATGCGCCAAAAGCAGAAAGCGGTACGACTGCCAGCCCCGCCGCATTCAACAGATAAGAAGTCACCTCCGCCTGGTCTTTCAACAAAACCCCATCTGACGTCTTCTTCCCGGTTAGGTCAATCTTGATGGCAAGGTAAATCGCCGCTTCCGGCACCAGCACGTCTACGCTAAAACCTTCTTTCTTCAAAGCAACAAGCCCATCATGGATCCGGTGCAACCTTTCAGCTACCGCAGCACGAAATCCAGTCAGATACCGATCGATGGCTTCTTTCTGTAACAGGAACAAAGCCGTTGCCTTCTGCTCGGCCATGGGCGCCCAGCAACCGATATGGCTCATGATCGCATTCATCTTTTTCATGATCTCCGCAGGCCCGAAAGCCCATCCGATCCGGACCCCGGTCGCGGCAAACGACTTGCTGATGGCATCGATGAAAATAGTATACTCCCGCATGGCCGGATATAGCGATACGGGATTGTAATGTTGGATGCTACCATAGGTCAGCTGCCAGTACATCTGGTCATACAAAACATACAGCTTCTTTTCCCCTTCTCCCCGCCGCGCATTCTCTTCCAGCACCAGCTCACAGATGGCCGACAGGTCCTTGCGGGACATAGTAGTGCCCGTCGGATTTTGCGGCGAGCAAAGGCACAGCATCATAGCGGTCGCCAGGTGAGGCCGCAGCGCATCGGCTGTCGGCATGAAATTATTCTCCGCCGTCGTCTCGATGACGACATGCTCACCCCCGTTCAGATGGGTGTAGTGATTATTGTTCCAGGAAGGCACCGGATAGATCACCTTGTCCCCTTTATCGACCAGCGTCCGGAACACCGAATAGATCAGCGGCCTGCCGCCCGTAGCCACCAGGATCTCCTCGGGGCTGTAGACCAGCCCTTCCCTGTCCCGGAGAAAAACGCCGATGGATTCCCGCAGGTCCAGGTTGCCTTCTGCAGCGGGATAATTGGTGAAATGCCGTCTGTATGCATCGATGATACCGTCTTCCAGCTCCTTGGGAATGGGAAAAATTGCAGGGTCGAAATCTCCAACGGTAAAGTTGTAAATCTTCTCTCCCCGCCTGATCTTTTCGCGGATCTCGCCGCCTAATTTGACAATTTCGGACCCGATCAGGGTTTCGGCAAGTTGGGATAGTCTCATAATTAGGCATTTGTTCCACTTCAAAATGGACCACAGGTAGAACTTCGGCGGAGCTTCGTCCCTCGCTCCTCCTCCTTCGTACCCTTCGCGTTCGCTCGGGTAGGCCGAAGGCCCATCATTTGACGTTTTTGGCCCGAAGACTACATTTCAAAAAGGCTTTGGGCCAAAAACACATTGGCATGGTGGTATGCTCTGAGCCAACTATCGGAATCGAACCGACGACCCTTTCATTACGAATGAAATGCTCTACCAGCTGAGCTAAGTTGGCTTTTGGTCCCCTTGGTCAGCCTCCGCGGCCAGCCCTTCGAACCGGGATGCAAAAATACAGGAAACCTATGGTTTCTCCCCCATCAAAAAAGGAAAAATCGCCGAAATATCCTTCTCTCCCCATCCCTGCACCAACGCCTGCTGATAACTATCGTTTATCGCCTCCCCTCCGGGCGTATGCAACCCCTGGCCCTGCGCCAGCCGCAGGTCCTTCGCCAGGTGCTTCAACGTAAAAGCAGGCTGGTAATTCGCTTGCAAAATATTTGCGGTTTTCATTTTCGTGATCGCATTGGCCAGTGCACTTTCTCCGATAATGGCCAGCATGGCTTCCGGGTGGATACCATGCTCACTCGCGAAAAGCACCGATTCAGCCAGCCCCTGCATGTTGAAGGCCAGCAACGTATTGATCGCCAGCTTGGCATTGTTGCCCGCACCCTGCTCTCCTAAATAGAACTGCGCCTTGCCTAACTTTTCAAAGATCGGCGCCGCCCTTTCGTACACTTCCTTTTTTCCGCCCACCATAATGACCAGTTGCCCCAGTTCTGCCGGCTTGACACTCCCAGCGACCGGCGCATCGAGATAACCGACGCCCCTGGCCGCCAGCTTTGCAGCCAGCTCCCGGCTGGTCGCCGGAGAAACAGTGCTCATATCGATCACCGTGCCGCCCCCTCCGCCGGAGCCAGTTGCGGCCTTCCCGGCCCCCGCCAGTAATCCATCCTTGCCCTGGTGTATCTGCTGCAGTGCCGCATCGTCAGCCACCATCGTGATGATGGTATCCGCCACGTCCCATAACGCTGCCGGGCTCGCGGCTAGCTTCGCACCTGCCTCCTGCAACGGCGCAGCCTTGGCTGCCGTACGGTTGAAGACGGTCACGTCAAAGCCGGCCTTAAGAAGGTTCCTGACCATGGGCACGCCCATGTTACCCAGACCTATCCATCCAATCTTTTTAGTGCTCATGTCGCGCCCCTCCTTGCTCCGCATTGTACTTCTTCTCCGCACCCTGCGCTTTCTCAAAATCAAGGACAACCCCATTGATGCAATACCTGAGTCCGGTAGGAGTCGGACCGTCGTTGAAGACATGCCCCAGGTGTGACTTGCAACGCCCGCACATCACTTCTGTCCGGTCCATGCCATGCCCATGGTCGGCAGCATAAATGATGCTGCTCTTGCTGACCGGTTCATAAAAGCTCGGCCAGCCACACCCACTCTCGAATTTCGTATCGCTCCGGAACAGCGGATTGCCGCACACCGCGCAATAATAAGTGCCAATCTCATGATTGTCTTCCAGTGGACTGCTATAGGGCCTTTCCGTGCCCTTATTGCGAGCGATTTCATACACATTCTTCGGCAGTATCTTCTTCCATTGTTCATCGGTCAGGTGCACCGCAGATTGGTCGCTGCGGGAATAGACCGGGTTGTCGGCTTTGTTGTTCGCATCCATATTTGGCTGATTTGATTTCTGTTGTCCAACAAATCTACCCCCTCTGGTTCAATTTCCACTCTCTTCAGCAGCAGTTGCAGGTAAAACCGAAAAATGTTAACGAATTTTTAAACCATGTGCTATATTTGTTGACACACCAAGGGTAAGTAGTACGTATATGTTTAATTTAATCTTATTTGGTCCGCCAGGCAGCGGAAAAGGTACACAGTCTGAACGACTGATAGCGAAATACGGGTTGAAGCACCTGAGTACGGGTGACCTGCTGCGAAGCGAAATAGCCGGCCGGACCCCCTTGGGGCAGGCAGCCAAAAGCTTCATGGACAAGGGCCAGCTCGTACCGGATGAAGTAGTGATCGAAATGATCAGCTCCGCCCTGGACAACAATCCGCAGGCCCACGGTTTCCTTTTCGACGGCTTCCCCCGCACGACTGCTCAGGCAGAAGCCCTGGATAAATTGCTCGCCCAGAAAGGCACCTCCATCGCCATTGTGCTGGCCTTGCAGGTCAGCGCCAGAGAACTGGTCAAAAGACTGCTCAATCGCGGCCTGACCTCGGGTCGCTCGGATGACACCAACGAAGAGATCATCAGCGCCCGCATCGCCGAATACGAGAAAAAGACCGCCGCTGTAGCCGAATATTACAAGAAATACGGCAAAGTCGTCTATATCGAAGGCGAAGGAGACGTGGATGAGATCTTCCAGGCCCTCAGCCGGGAAATCGACCTGCGGGACCGCGCTTAGCCGCCCGCCCTCCGTCACGCCATCCCCTCCGCCTCTCCGCTCATCACGGCCCCAATGGCACCTGCCCCTACTTCATTTCCCCCGGAATGACCTTTAACGTTATTTTCCGCCCATTCCTCAGCACGTCCAGACGACGAAACCGTCGGTCGAAATAATGAATCCCGAGCCCGACGCCGGCATTAACTTTTGTTGCCGCTCCCGTCCCCGCCCTTCGACGACCGGCTTTTGCACCTGGATATGCACGACGGCCTCCGCCACTTGGCCGACCACTCCCGTGATCGTCCTGGAATAACTG
>Ga0182030_10004987_pt1 | contig 28267 bp, 24 predicted proteins | sample 812S3MmetaG_FD_121299 | JGI IMG/M metagenome (GOLD analysis project Ga0182030, IMG submission 121299) | Permafrost microbial communities from Stordalen Mire, Sweden - 812S3M metaG (Illumina Assembly) | ecosystem: Environmental > Terrestrial > Soil > Wetlands > Permafrost | place: Sweden... | reverse complement strand
GGAAAATGGTATTTCAATCTGCACACGTCTGGAAGTCCGCGCGGAGAAGTGCGCGGGCAGATTCTGAAGGTTGAATAGGGGATTGAGACTCGGTGCGCACACCCTAAAGAGCGTGCGCACCGTTCCCTGCATCGTTCAAATCCAAGAAGGGATGTCATGCATTTACGCTTCACAGCAGCTCTTATTGTGAGCTGCTCGGTATTGAGTGTTGCCGTGGCGGCTGGGTTGCAAGTTAAGGACGTCAAGACGGCCGGCGATCCTGATCCTTCTCAAGGGGTCTCCCATCCAAAGCCGACGAATCTGAAAGTGCTGCCCAAGGACATTTCAGCGGATGATCTCGATCGCCTTATGCATCGGTATCAGGCGGAATTGGGAGCACCATGCGGATACTGCCATGAAGAAAACCGAGAGACGAAGCATATCGACTTTGCCTCCGATGAGAATCCGGTGAAGGAGACGGCGCGTTTCATGATTTCAATGACCGGCGATATCAATAACAAGTACCTCGCGCAATTAGGGGACAGACGGTATTCGGAGCCCATTGGCTGCGGCAACTGCCACCGTGGACAGATCGATCCGCCAAGCTTTGAACCGAAACCGCAGTAACGAGTGAGCTGATGAGGCCAATGATTCGAGCGAACGGGAAGAGGGACCAGAAAGTGACAGACTTCATGGCTAACGGTGGAGACTCTGCATGAGGCAGATCCGCTATCAATTCGGGATTATTGTAGGTCTGTCTCTTTGCAGCGCCGTCGCTTCGCAGGTCCCAGTCCAGCCAGTGCAATGGACGGGGGCTGTGGCCCCGAAGACAGCCGTGAGGGCGGGGGCAAACATTGTCATCGAGCTTTCGGCGGCGGTTCAAGAGGGATGGCATGTCTACGGCCTTGCCCAGTTACCTGGTGGGCCAACGCCTCTCCGCGTCACGCTTGATACGAATGCATTCGTTCAGACCGCGGGCGCGCCGACAGGCAGTTCTCCGGTAAAGAAGCATGACACGGCCTTCGATCTCGATACGGAAGTCTATAACGGTCGATTCGATTTGCATCTGCAGGCACAGATCAATCAACATTCTCCTGCCGGTAGAAACCTGATCCCGGTAAGTGTCCGCTTTCAGGCGTGCAATGACCGGGTATGCTTGCCGCCGCGGACAATTCACTTGTCAGTACCAATTGAGATTTCTGAGGGCAAACAACCGGCAAGAAAACCACACTTCGCGATTTTCCCTCTTGACCTGAATCTCGTTCTAAGTTAGGTTTCATAACATGATGGTTCGATCTGCCCAAGGTTGTCGACGCTTCTCTCTCCTCTCCGGAGAGTTTTTGACGTCCTGTGCGGCAGTGACTCTGACGGCCTGAACAGGACTCGCCGGTTTCTCTGGAACAAGACCATTCATCTTCCCCGTATTCTGAACGTCCACTCGACGCCTCATTCCCCACCCTGTTGCAAAACAGGAAGCAAGTTTCATGCATGCAATCGGAATTCGTCACAGGTTGAGTTGAAATGATTCGAATCTTCAAGCCATTCAGACATTGTTGTCTCATCGCTCAGTAGCCAACTGGCGAACAGGTGAGTGCGCGTTGTTTCCGGCTCCCCAATGAGCTGTGACTGCGCCTGGAGACATGCCTCACAATCCCGCCAAGTTCGCAAGGACCAATGCACAGCAGTGAGAGTTGCAACCGGCGTCTGAGCGCCAGTTGCCCTCTCTCGGTAAGAGCCTCGGTAAAGACAACAAGGCGAGTTTTGGAGGATTCGATGAAGTCTATTTATTGGAAGCTGGGTATGCATTTCGCATTGGCTGGATTACTGACACTGATGATGGCGGCAGTGCCAATGCTTTACGGACAGGTTAAGTATGGCAATGTGCGCGGACGAGTTACCGATGGGTCGGGAGCGATTGTCTCGGGCGCAGAAGTAACTCTGACGAACACTGGAACGCAGATTGTGCATTCCACTCGCACCAACCAAGCGGGCGATTACGTGTTTACCGCGGTTGATCCGGGGACATATGTAGTTTCAATCTCCGCCAAGGATTTCAAGAGGGTCGAACACAAGGGTGTGGTCGTCGATCTTGAACAGACCGCAACAGTTGACGAAAGCTTGCCTGTAGGGACGGTTGGCGAAACCATTGAAGTGAGCGGTTCCGGTCCGTTGATTGACACTGCGACTGCATCGGAAGGACAAGTAATCACAGAAGAACAGATTGAGGATCTTCCCAATCAGGGCCGCAATCCTTTCACAGTAAACAAGCTGGATAACAATGTGACTCCAGTAGGCGATCCGCGGTATGTTCGCTACGAAGATCAGAATGGCACGGACTCGCAGTCGGTTGCGGGAGCGCCCATCGGTGCAAACGGCTACGTTGTCGACGGAATTCCCATTTCGACATCGACCGGCGGAGTTACATTTGTTCCCGCGATCGAGGCCGTGTCCGACGTGAAGGTTCAGGCAAATACCTACGACTCGGAGTTGGGGAGGACGGGCGGAGGTGTCTTTAACACTTCACTAAAGTCTGGCACGACCAAGTATCATGGCGAACTGTTTGGCCTGACGAGACAGAATCCCCTGGCGGCCAATGCGTGGTTCAACGATCACTACGGGCTTGCAAAGCCGGACTACACCACCTATCAATACGCAGGCGCATTCGGCGGCGCCTTACCATTCAGCAATAGGAGCCGCTTTTTGAAGAATACCTTCTTCTGGGCAACAGAAGCAGGATACCGGCAGGCACAGCCTCTCGCCAGTACGACCACACAGTATTATGTTCCGAGCCTGGCGGAGCGCGCGGGCAACTTCAGCGCAGACACGGTTGGTGCAAATGCTGTCACTCTTTACGATCCAACACAGCCTTTTGTGGGCGGCGTTCGGACTGTGGTGCTGCAAGGCAATGTGATTCCGCAAAACCTGATCAATCCGATCGGCCAGTATATCGTCAACCAATTTGCAAAGCCGACGGCGAGTGGAGCGTACAACGGCAGCACTCCTAATTACTCCGGATCGGACGACTTCAAGACACGCGGCGATGAGTACGTCGGCAAGCTGGACCACCAGTTCACACCGTGGTGGTCGGCTTCAGCGTCTTACGTTCACCTGGCTACGCAGGAGCCTGGCGGCGATCTCTTTCACACCTTTGCTGCGAATGACGGAGTGCTGACCCGCTATATCGACGCCACGGCCTTCAACAACGTATTCACGCTGAACCCGACCACATTGCTCACCGCTGGGTACGGGTATAGCCGCTACTACTCGACGGTCCCGCAATACAGCAATGGATTCGACCAGACAACCGGGTTTGGAGGTGCCGGGTTCCCGGTGGGTTACGTTGACCAACTACAGTCGAAGACTTTTCCAACCGTCACATTTTCCGGAGTAACCGGAGGAGCCTCACTGGGCGCAGCGAACAGCGGGCCAACGATCAAGGCGCAACATAGTTACGTCTTCGTACTTACCAAGACCATCGGAAAACAGACGGTCAAGGTCGGATACGTATTCCGCGACTTTCACCAGTTCACTTCTCTCGATACTTCTGCCAATGGTTCGTTCACATTCGATGGACAGTATACGGACCAGAATGGCGCATCGGTATCAAATGGTCCACAGGCGATTGCGGACCTGCTTCTCGGTTTACCCTCTTCTGCCAGCGTACAGATCAACGCGGTCGGCCTCAATCAGAATGTCCACTACCAGGCACTGTATGTTCAGGATGACGTGCGCCTGAGTTCGAAGCTAACTGCAAATGCGGGACTGAGGTATGAATACGAACCGGGACAGACGGAGTCATCTAACCGCTACAACGTCGGCTTCGATCCCAATGTCGCATACGACTTTGCAGGGGCAAACGGAGCGGTACCTGCACATGGAGCGATAGCGTTCGCGGGATTGAATGGGTACCCGGTGCATTCCGGAGACCTCAGCCACACGAAGCTCTCGCCTCGGTTTGGCGTGAGTTATGAAGTGCGGCCGGACACAGTTGTTCGCGGCGGCTTTGGCGTTTTCTATGCGGCTGTTCCTTTGGCTGCCGCGTCCACGGGATTTTCACAACTGACAAGCTATTCACCTGGTCCGGCCTCAGGGCCTGTTGCGGCAGGGGCAGACGCCTGGTTGTCCAACCCATTCGGCTCACAGCTTCTTGCCCCGACGGGCACATCTCTTGGAACTTTGACCGGAATCGGCGGTGCCATTACGGTTCCGGCGTTTCATCTTGGCTACCCGCTTGTGGAGCAGTATTCGGCCGACGTGGAACACGAGTTTCCAGGAAGCCTAGTTGTCAAAATCGGCTATGTCGGAGCCCATGGACGCAACCTTCCGGATGCTGTGAATATTAACCAGATACCTGACAGCGTCCTGGCTGAATATGCTCCTGGCGGCCAGTATGCGGGCACCAACCTGGCCAGTAAAGTAGCGAATCCCTATTACGCGAAGGCGGTCGGTGGCTACCCCTCGACTCCCTTCGGGATCATTGCGCAAAAGACGGTTCCACTCGGCCAAACGCTCTTGCCCTTCCCGCAGTTTGGGTCCATCACGGAAACGGAGAGTGTTGGTCATAGCCAATACAACGCGTTTGACGTGAAGGTGCAGAAGCGATTCAGTCATGGATTGACTGCGCTCATCGCCTATACCTGGTCTTCGAATTGGGACAACCTGTGGGGCTCGCCTGTTGCCGGGTTGAACACACTCAATCCGAATCCAACTACCGCCGGCCCGCAGGATGGCTACAACCCGAACGCTGAGTATTCGAGGGCAACCAATGACATCCCCAACCGATTTACCGCGGCGGTGAATTATGAACTGCCTATCGGACGCGGAAAGCTACTGCTGGGAGATGCGAACAGGTTTGTCGATGCTGTTGTTGGCGGATGGAAGGTCAACGATGTGACCATTCTTGAGAATGGTGGACCGCTGCCGATCGTTCAGACGAATCTCAGCACCGGCACTTACGGAACCACTGGAGTTGCTGGCGCGAACCAGCGGCCCAATCTGGTCGCGGGGGTGAATCCATGCTATTCGGGCGCACCGGAGGGCCGTCTGGGAGGCACGAGCGGACTCAAGCCCTATTTCAATTCGAACGCTTTTTCGATTGCTCCTCAATACACCCATGGCAATGCAGAGCGCACTCTGAATTGCTATGGTCCTGGATTCGAGAACTCCGATATCTCGATCAACAAGAGTTTCAAAGCGACGGAGAGGGCCAACTTCGAGGTTCGCGTAGAAGCGCTGAACGCATTTAATACCCCAGAATTCGGACAGCCCGGGATCACAATCACGCCCGGAGCGAGCAGCGCGTCAACTGGCGCGGTGACGTCCCAGTTGGGGTTCTCGCGCATTATCCAAATCGGTGGTCGGCTTACTTTCTGACCGCTAAACCGAATCGGAAGACGGGAGGCGGTCTCGGTCGAACTCATAGGCCGCCTCTACGAGACGGACACTTCAAGCATGGGATGGATCATGATCCACGAAACTGACGATCACGCTTCAGGGGGGGATAGCCTCTCTCAACACAATCCAGCTTCAACAGGCGCGTCGTTGCTTTCGACACAGCGTGGAACGCGTACGTGGCAACGGAGATTGGCGTTTGGCAAAGAGCGGTCGAGTCGATTGCTGGTTTCGCTTGTTGCAGTCTCTGTTCTATGTCTCGGCTGGGTCATTGCACGCGCATATGGCCAGATCGCTGTTCGAAACCAGGGATACGTCCCCTACAGCGATGCACCCATCAACTACCGTTCAGAAGACCTAAGCGACCCGGTGGCCAAACTGCAGTTGGAACTGAATCAGGGAAAGCGAAAACTCAAGTACGAGCCGAAGTTCGGTTACCTCAAATCCGTATTGAAGCAGCTGAAAGTCCCCGTCGATTCTCAAACGCTGGTTTTTTCAAAGACAAGCTTTCAGTACAAGAAGATCTCACCCGAGCATCCACGCGCCCTCTATTTCAACGACGACGTTTACGTGGGGAAGGTGCACGACGGCAAGGCAATTGAAATTGTCTCCTTCGATCCGATGCAGGGCGCGATCTTTTATCTGCTGGATGAACACAAGGTAGACAAGCCGGTGTTTCAGCGGGCTGAGCTGGACTGCACACAATGCCACATTGCCGCGGGAACGCGCAATGTCCCCGGGGTACTGCTTCGATCCATCTATCCGACCGCAACAGGAACACAGGCGCTCTCCAGCCAGTCTTACATCACGGACCAGGAAAGCCCCATCAAAGACCGTTGGGGTGGATGGTATGTGACGGGCAAGATAGCAGGTCTGCCGCACATGGCGAATGCGGTCGTCGAAGACAAGCAGACTACGGAACCAATCGACTCGGGAGCTTCAATCAAGCTCATATCGCTCCCGCACTCGTTCGACTCCTCCGCCTATTTGATTCCGGACAGCGACGTGGTAGCGCATCTCGTTCTTGCACATCAGACACAGATGCACAATTTGATCACTCTGACTAACTATAAAACGAGGCTGGCACTTTATGCGGAGGCAGACAAAAACAAAAGAATCGAATTGCCGGTTGATTCCCCGTTGTCGGAAGGTACACGTAAGCAATTTGAGCGCCCAGCAGAGCAATTGCTGCGCTACTTGCTCTTCGTTAATGAAGCGCCGCTGGGCGGTGAGGGGATCGAGGGCCCGTCGGCCTTTGCAAAGGAGTTTGCGGCGCGAGGAATTCGGGATCGAAAAGGGCGTTCGCTGCGCGACTTCGATTTGAAAACGCGAATCTTCCGCTATCCGTGCAGCTACCTCATCTACTCGGCGTCTTTCGATGCTCTCCCTGAACCAGCGAAGGGGTATGTCTATCATCGCTTGCTTCAGGTCCTTACCGGGCAGGACAAGAGCGGTGATTTCTCAACGCTTTCAGAAGAAGATCGCCGCGCGATTCTCGAAATCCTGCTCGCAACCAAGCCGGAATTGCCGGCGGAGTGGGAAGACTACGCACGATTGAATCACATCTCTATTCACGCTTCAGCGACACATTTACGCCCGAGTTAGGCAGGGTACGCAATTCAACGGAAGGCAACCTGAGAGGAAACAAGACGATGAGAGTATTTTCGAGAATGGTGGGGATAGCTGCTACATGCGCGACACTTTGCATGTCCGTCGCTCAAGCACAGTCAACGAGCGGATCGGAATCGATAGACGGGCGCTGGGACGCCAGTCTTGATAACCATGGAACTCAAGTCCCATTCAGGCTAGACATCTCCGGTTCGGGGCCGACGCTAAAGGGGACATTCTACGACGGCTTCAAGCCGTATGACGGTACAACTAGCGCAGTCTTTCAAGATGGGAAACTTACGCTGAACATAGAGCATTACCTGACGACGATTACGGCGACCGTGAACAACGGCGCGCTCACTGGAAGTGTTGTGACGATCTCGCGAGGCGGCAATGCTAACTACGGTTTCCAAGCAACGCGGCATGCGGAAACGGCTACAGCCCCGGTGGATGCGCCATCGATCGCCGGTTTATGGATCATTCCGCTCGATAATCCATCGGCCAAGGGGGAGAAAGCGTTTCGCTTCATTGTGCAACAGCATGGCGCAGAAGTCGCGGCGTCAATTCTACGCGTCGACGGAGACACGGGCGCTTACAGCGGTACTTACAAGGATGGTAAGTGGGTGCTCAGTCACTTTGACGGGTCTCGCCCTGGAGTGATCGAAGTCTCATTAGCGGAAGATGGAACGCTTGAAATCCACCAGAATGGCGGACGCCCAAGCCCAGCTACAGTGCCGGCAAACGGCGCTGCCAGCGGCGATCAGCCCGTTGCAGCCACCAGTTCGGCAAACAGCAACCAGTATGGCGAACAGCCCGGCGCCAGCCGCTATGCCAAGAAGCTAATCGCCTATCGCGAGGAAGTCGCCAAGGCCAAGGGACTGCCACAGCCTGAGAATTATGACACGCACACCACTGTCCGCGATCCGAATGAGAAGTTCACCTTCAATTTCCCGGACGCGAACGGGAAGCTGGTATCGAACGACGATCCGCGCTTCAAGGGCAAAGTCGTGCTGGCAATCGTGACCGGCACCTGGTGCCCCAACTGCCATGATGAGGCACAGTATTTGGTCACGCTCGACAAGAAGTACCGCGACAAGGGCCTGGCAATTGTCGCACTGGATTTCGAGGAGCCAGAGCAGCAGGGCAGCCTGGAGCGCGAACGCGCTTTCGTGAAGCAGTATGGCGTTGAGTACACGTATCTGATTGCTGGCGCACCGTCAGATATGTGGGAAAAGGTCCCGCAGGCGGTCAATCTGAATACCTGGCCGGCAACGATCTTTGTGGGGCGTGATGGATTGGTGAAGGGGATTCACTCAGGATTCGCCTCGCCGGCGAGCGGGGAATTCAATCGTCAACTGCAAGAGGAATTCACGTCGAAGATTGAACAGTTGCTTTCCGAAAAGCCAACGCAAAACCTCGCGGTTACATCATCCGCTCCGGCCAAACCTGGCGAGTAGAACCAGCTGGCTATCGGCATGCGAAGGCCCGGCTGCCGTTGATAGACAAAGCTCCGCGCAGTCGTTCTTTCGAGAACGGCTGCACGGAGTTCGTTGGCTTTGAGGAAGTGGTCAGGCCCCTACGACCTGCGGGAGCCGGGATAACTCTTCGTCGGTGCTGTCATTGGGGACCGAGCATCCGGGAGTAAGGATGAACTTGCTTCCGGCCGCGCTGCTGGCGTTTTGCCATTGCTCACGGATTTGAGCGGAAGAAAGGTCCTTGTACTTCACCTCATCGATTCCAGTTGCGATGGTCTGTGAGAACTTGCCGCGTACGGTGCTGACCTCTACGCCACTGGTCTGAACGGACCAGTTAACAACCGGTGCTTTGAACCCGACGAACTGGTCGACATACTCGTTCTCCCAGTGCAGATGAATGAAATTCAGCTTCGCGCTGGCCGTCGCCTCAAAGAATCGCTTGTCGAAGGGCGCACTGAACCTGGCGTAGTCCGCAGGCGAAAGCTCCTCCCGCTTTGCGTTCGCAATCGAGAAGAGTATTCCCGACGCACCCGCTGCGAAAGCGCGCTTTGCGTGGTTGATGTGCGATTTTGTCAGCACATCGAGCGCATCGAGTAGACGCTGCGGGTTCTCCTGTTGAAGGCGAAGAACTTCTTCCTTGGACGATAATTTGACTGCAACCTGCCAGGGATTGAAGGCGGTTTCAAGGATATATGCGTCTCCGTTCAAGCCGGAGTTGATCAGTTCCAAGGCGCGAATCTGGTCGGGAAATGGATTGTCGAGAACCTTCAGTTCATACCAGTTCCCAGCGGGCTTCGGATACTCGAAGTCGCTCATTACTTTTACGATGTCCGTCTTGTACTTCCAGTGATAATCGAGCGTCGCCTTGGCGTGTACTTCGGCAGTCTGCGGCCCGAAGTGATGCCAATGTGTAAAGGGCGGTCGATCAACATCGCGACCCGCGAGTGCACGGTCTACGCGTTCCTTACGCGTGAGCGACTTTCGTCCTGCCAACTGTCCAAGGAGGGGTTGCGCAAGTGCGGCGCCGGCGAGAGCGGCAGCTGATACGAGGAAGTTTCTACGGTCAGTCATGAATTGCTCCAAAGAACGGATAGATACAGTTGGATGATGTTCATGCGCAGACGGAATTGTCCCGGTAGGCCGGTTCTTGAATCATCAGGATTCGAATTTGCGCCTGCGCAGATTTAAGCTACGGTGCCGCTCAAAAGGATCAGCGACAACACCGAATGCGGCAAGCGGACGACAGGTGGGAGATGAATGCCATAGGTACTGAAATCAAGGACCGCAGGTTTCGAGTCACGATAGCGCTAGTTTGGCGCGGATTTGGGTTGCTGTCAACCGCATTCGCGTCCAGTGGGACGCGGCGAAGCGAAGAAACGGATCCGCCAGATGTCTGCCACGCCATTTCTGGGGTGAGTCAGAATCAAATTACTTGATCGCAAGACAGGTGCGGCGCGATGCCAGATGGATCGCCTGTTCGAGATCTGCGATCAGGTCCTCTTGGTCCTCAATGCCGACAGAAATCCGCACAAGATCTTGCGGCAAATCGCGTTGCGCGAGCACCTCGGGCGGAACACTGGCATGAGACATGTGTCCGGGCAGGCTGATCGACGAGTTGATACTCCCAAAGCTGACCGTGATGCGAAACAGTTTCGCGTGCTCTGCGATCGCCTTTGAGACCTCGGCTGAACCGGTGGTTAAACTCAACACCGCTCCCGGCCCGCGCGCCTGAGAACGTTGAAGTTCATAGCCGGGGTCGTCAGCGAGCCCCGGGTAATAGACCCGCTTGATCTCCTTATGGTTCGAGAGGAACTGCGCAATCGTCTGGGCATTCCGTTGCTGGCAGTCGAGGCGGAGCTTCAGAGTTTTGATGCCGCGGAGCAGCAAGAATGAATCGAATGGCCCAAGGGCATTTCCCTCCGCATTCTGCACGAAATAGATCTTGTCGGCCAGCGTCGCATCGTTGACTACGACTGCCCCGGCTGTTACATCGTGGTGTCCGCACAAAAACTTGGTTGCCGAATGCAGAACAATGTCCGCGCCGAGATCGATCGGGTTCTGTAGATAGGGCGACATGGTGCTGTTATCCACGCAGAGAAGCGCGCCATGAGAATGGGCCAATGCTGCTACGCGGCGAATATCAATCACGCGCAGCAAGGGGTTTGTTGGAGACTCAAGATAGACAAGCCGTGTATGCGGAGTAATCTGCTGTTCGAAAAGGTCCGCATTGCAGGCGTCAGCGTACCGCGCGGTAATACCGGTACGGTCAAGCACCTTTGAGAACAGGCGGCATGTACCCCCGTAAAGATCGCTGTCGGCAAGGATCTCGTCTCCGTTTTGCAGAAGCTTTGTGACCGTGCTGATGGCTGCCATGCCGCTGGCAAAAGCGAAGCCACGCGCGCCGTTTTCGAGCAACGCCAAATGCTTCTCAAGCACGGAACGGGTCGGATTTCCGCTTCGCGAATAGTCGTACTCACCAAACGAGTCCGCATGCTCCTGCTCGAATGTCGCAGTCTGGTAGATGGGCGTCGAGATGGGACGGAAGCGATCTCCCGGAGCGGGATCGAAGCTGACGAGACGGCTAGCGAATTTCATTGGAAACTTCCTCCTGGATAGCGCCGCGAGCTGCGGCTGCAAAGGCTTGCTCAAGGTCGGCAATGATGTCTTCTGGAGCTTCGAGTCCCACGGAGAGGCGAACAAGACTGTCCGAGATTCCGAGGGTTCGACGGAGTTCGGGCTCGAGATCGGCGTGCGTTGTAGAAGATGGATGGGTGATCAGTGTCTCAAGACCGCCAAGGCTCTCGGCCCGCGAACAGAGTTGCACGTTGTTCAATGCGCGGATTGTTGTGTCGACTCCGGCCTTTAATTCAAATGCGATCATCGCGCCGGGTGACTTTTGCTGCTTTTCCGCAAGGGCCTTCTGTGGGAACGAATCGAGTCCGGGGTAGTAGACCTTCGCGACCGCGGGGTGGTTTTCAAGCCAGCCTGCAATCAGCGAGGCGCCCTCACAATGAAGCCGCAATCGCGCCGGCAAGGTCTTCATACCTTGAAGCGTCAGCCACGCTTCGAAGGGCGCCTGTGTTGTTCCGATGGTTTTGCGAATCAGGCAGAGACGCTCCCGAAGTTCCTCGTCCCGCGTGGCGATCGACCCGCCAACTGTCGCGTTATGACCGTCGATGTACTTGGTCGTCGAAAGCACGGAGATGTCCGCGCCAAGTTCGAAAGGCTTCTGAAGAATCGGCGTCAGGAATGTGTTGTCGACTGCCAGAAGAATCGAACGCCGTTTCGTAATCTGGGCTACCGCCTCGATGTCTGTCAGCTTCAGCGTAGGGTTGCCGGGTGTCTCGATGAAAACGATACGTGTTCGAGGAGTGATTGCAGTTTCGATGTTGATGGGATCGGAGCTATCGACAAACGAGGCAGTGATCCCAAGGTTTTCGAGTACTTCTCGAAACAGGCGCATGGTGCCGCCATACACGACATCGGAAATGATCGCATGATCGCCGGATTTCAGTACGGACAAAAAGAGCGTGGTGACCGCAGCCATGCCTGTTCGGAAACAGACGGCGGGCGGAGTATCTTCAAGCGTACCAAGTGCTTTTTCGAGGGCATCTACAGTTGGGTTTGAAACGCGGGAGTAGCTGAATCCCTTGTCGACGCCGACGGCATCGTGAACAAATGTGCTGGTCTGATAGAGCGGAAACAGAATCGAACTGGCGTGAGAATCCAGCGATCTGCCGCCATGAATGGCAATTGTGGAATCCTTGGGGACTTGTGTGCTCAATGCAATCTCCATTGCAACTGGTAAATAACATCCAGAAACAGGTCAGCCGCCTTGGGAACCCCAGGCGGCTGCCAGTATGGAGATTGAGTGGGTGAACTCAGACTTCCGAAGCTGGCCTAACACCGCCTGGGGTGTGCATGGCCATAGGCATTCGTGAAGTGCGGATCATCGTCAATTGAATGTGCTCGCTTTGTGAAACCTGTTTCATCGTAGCATGATGAATTGGAATTCCGCCAACTCTCTCGCATTGGCACGGCACCAACTCCTATCGATTCAGGGAGATTCCACTTTTCCTAATTTGGCAACGGCCGCCTTGACGGCGCAAGTCCAGACCGTAGGTGCGAAATTGACGCTACTTCTATGGTCTCCTATACTTTCTTAATGCAATTGATGTGCCAATTTTGTTGTTGTCGCTCCTTCCGGGCTTGTCCTGCGGAGTTGAGGACCGTGGCACTCACTTCATTTTTCAGCTGAACCTTCAGGTTTTCATCCCTTTCGAGACAAGCGTTCTGGTCACATGGTGTATCTCCCCTTGTGCATGAACCTAGGCGATTTAATCTCCATAACCATCAACCCAGTATCAAGCGCGGTGTCCATCATCAATGCAAACAGAGAGCCCGGATCTTGAACTCGGCGTAGCGCTCCCTGATCGAATCGGCGGAACGCCGCTGATCCGACTGGACAAATTGGTTCAAGGGCTCGAAGGGATTACGCTGCTGGCCAAGGCCGAGTGGCTCAATCCAGGCGGCAGCGTGAAAGATCGCGCCGCGTCAGCCATGGTTCGCAAGGCACGGGAAGAGGGAAAGCTCGGGCCTGGCAAGATTCTGATGGATGCAACCAGCGGCAACACAGGAATTGCACTTGCCATGCTGGGTGCCGCGCAGGGCTTTCCCGTGCGGCTGGCAATGCCCTCCAATGTCTCGCCGGAACGGAAGCATATTCTCAAGGCGTATGGCGCTCAAGTGGATTGGACCGATCCGGACAAGGGCTCGGATGGGGCGATTCGCCGAGCGCGGGAGTTGGCGGGCAACGAGCCGGAGCGCTTTTGCTATATCGACCAATATTCGAACGACGCAAACTGGCAAGCCCACTACCAGGGCACAGGGCCTGAAATCTGGCGGCAGACCGAAGGCCGGGTAACTCATTTTGTGGCAGGTCTGGGCACCAGCGGAACCTTCATGGGGACGACACGCAAACTGAAGGAACTGAATCCTGCTATCCAGGCCATCAGCATGCAACCGGATTCACCCTTTCATGGTCTCGAGGGATTGAAGTATATGGCCACCTCCATCGTGCCAGCCATTTACGATCCCGGTCTTGCCGATCGCCAGGTGACAGTCGAGACCGAAGCAGCGTACGCAATGGCAAAACAACTTGGACGCGAGCAGGGCTTGCTCGTGGGTATCTCGGCTGCGGCGGCGGTTGCGGCCAGCCTGGAGATAGCCCGCGAAGAGGCCGCGAACGGACGTCGCGCAGTGATCGTCACTGTGTTGCCGGATTCGGCCGACAAGTATCTAAGCGAGCGGTTCTGGGAGCAGGCATGAGCGTACTGCATCTGAGCAAGGCGGTCTACGACGCGATCCGCGCCCACGGCGAGGAGACTTATCCGCATGAGTGCTGCGGCGCGCTGCTTGGGCAATCGACACCAGATGGATGGCGAATCAATCTATCGGTCAAGGCGGGTAATACGCGCACCGACTCGGCGCATAATCGCTACCAGATTTCTCCTGGAGAATTGGTCAGAATCGAACGCGAGGCGCGTAAACAGGGATTGAGTATCGGCGGGTTCTATCACTCGCATCCGGACCATCCCGCGCAATGGTCTTCGACTGACCTTGCCGAGGCGCACTGGCTGGGTTGCTCGTACGTCATCACGGCTGTGGCCCAGGGCAACGCGATTCTTACCAACTCATTTCTGCTTGCGGGAGAAACCGAAGAGGATAGGCGATTCGAGCTGGAGACCATAGAGGTAACCGAGTAAAGGATTCACTGAGCCGCAGATTTACCATGCGAGTATATCCGCAAAGATGTAAGACGGGAGTTGAAGAGAATGACTATCTACATACCCACGCCGTTGCGTCCCTTCGCGGCGGGCAACGACACTGTAGAAGTAACGGCCGCTACTGTTGCTGGCGCGCTCGATCAGTTGACGCAGGCCCACCCCGACCTGCGCAAGCATCTGTTCACCAGCGAAGGTAAGGTGCGTGCCTTTGTGAATCTGTATCTCAACGACGAAGATGTGCGCTATCTGCCGGCCAAGGAGGAGACGGCCATTTCCCCGAATGATACCCTCTCCATCATTCCTTCCATCGCCGGAGGCACTTCCTGAAGGCCACGCCTGCGAGTGCAGCAACGCATTGAAGGAATGCTTGCTTCGATATTGACGAACAGGGAGAACCTCGCAGGGCAGTTGAGGCAGAAACTGGAGAAATCGCGCTTCCCGGTACCTCTGAAGTGCCTGGCGTTTCATTCGATCCGGTTCTTTCGTCCCGGGCATCCCCTTCTGAAACACGGCGCTCATGCGCTTCCTGGTCGGATTTTGTCTATCATTCAAATTGACTTCGCAGCCCATCTCCGGGTACGCTCATCGCATGAGTGCTGTTACTCTTCGCCGCTGTTGTTGCTCCCGCGCCTAGCTGGGTGAGCGAACAACACTGTTTCCTGCATGCGATGAGATTCCCATACAGACTCTTCCTCGATCCAGCGACTCTCTCGATCTTGTTCCCTTTGTACGTCGCGTGACCGCGGCGACAAAAGGCGAATCTTCGATGCTCTGAACTCCCGGTTCAGGCCGCATTGCCCCAACACACAAGGAGATTGTTCGATGAAGCCCAATACCTCCGAATATGCCCGCGCCTCCAATAAGCAATTTCTCCTCCTCATCCTCGGTCTCGCAATTGCCGCTTCGATTCCAACGCGAGCGCTGGGGCAGCAGCCCCAGGCAGCTCCACTTGAGACAGCATCTGATTCGGTAAAGAAGGATTTCACGGAAGAGTGGGTCTATCGCGTTCAATATGGCCACAAAGACGAATGGTTGAAGATCTTCAAGAAGTATCAGATTGCGATTCTGGAACGGCAGAAGCAGTTGGGCTATGTGAAGGACTTCACAGTTTGGGGGCCCGGGCTGCATACCGATGAGAACTCGCGCTGGGACTATCGCGTGATTATTGTGCGGGCATCGTACGACGCGCCTCCTGGGCAGTCGGAAGGAGAGGTTGCGAAGCAACTGTTCCCCGATCTGGAGACATTTAAACGGGAAGAGAACCGCCGCTGGGAGCTGACGGCCAACCACTGGGATCTCCCCATTCACCAGGTAAAAATCGACTCGGCCGAGTGATTTGATCGTGATCTGCCAACCCCAACCGAAGTATCCAGGAGAAGCCGATGAGTACTGTACTGAGTGAGGTCTTGACCGCCAACCAGAAATACAGCGAGTCGTTCGGAGAGAAGGCCAATCTTGCCCTACCCCCTGCCCGCAGATTTGCCGTGCTGACCTGCATGGATGCCCGGCTCGATCCTGCCAAGTACGCGGGGCTGTCGGAAGGCGATGCGCATGTTATCCGCAACGCGGGCGGTCGGGCGAGCGATGATGCCATTCGTTCGCTGGTTATCAGTTACAAACTGCTGGGCACTCGCGAGTTCTTCGTTGTCCATCACACCGATTGCGGCATGGAATTCTTTACCAACGACGTGATCCGCGGATTGCTCAACAACAGCCTGGAAACAGCGGAGCTTACAGCCGATGGTTTTCGCGACATCGGAAAAGGGCCCGGGTCGCGCGCCGGAGAATTCATCGAGTGGCTTGCCATTCCGGACCGGAATCGAGCGGTGGTTGATGACGTCCTGCGTATTCGGACGCACCCATTGGTGCCTCGTTCCATTCCGATCTACGGATTCGTATACGACGTAAAGACCGGCAAGCTGATTGAGGTGGAAGCGGCGACGAGGACGGGCGTCGCCAGTTAGAGCCGAACCGTTCTATCGCTCGGTCGAAAGTCAGTTCCGGCGGCTGTCAGATCATGGGGTTGCGGCTCAAGTGTGCGCGGCGATCATGAAGCAAGATCCCTACGCACACTCTGCAATGCCGTTTCAAGCGGGGGCTTGCGAATCCCGGAAACGTGCGGGGGACAAGTCCATCACTGTACATTTTCTCGAATCGGTCTATACTGCATTGCATGAATCAGTCGTACAGTGCCGCTCGGCATCTTGCATGTTGTCCCTGTTGCCGCTAGCAACAGTTCCATACTGCGACTGAGAAATTACGCTATCTCAACAACTCCGCGAAGACATGGTCTGCGCCTTAGGCGCTGCTCGTCTCTCGCTGTCCGCTCCTGCTGAAACGGCATTTCCCGTCGCCTTGTCCTTACTTCCAATCCACGCTCAGTCAAGGGGAGATTCTCTATGCGCATTCTTACGTTCCTACCAGGCCCATCGGTTCTTCAGATACGATCGAATACGATCATTGTTCTGCTCGCCCTTTCTTTTGCCACACACACGACGCAGGCCCAGAGTCTGGGCTACGAGGGGCCCACGGGTATCTTCGTCACGCCACTCGCTGCCACTGCTGCTTCGCCCGTGCATGGAGCAGGCCATCCTGTGGTCGCCTACCATCTGCTTGCCGGCGGGCCTGTGATCGGTACCTTTAACACAGTCTCTATTACAGAAGGTTTCGCGAAGCGTTTTGAGGCTGGTTATACCCGGGAGATTCATGCCCAGGGAGATACGGCAAGCTTGAGCCCTCTCTGGACCGAGGGCTTCAATGTCATCCACGGTAAGGCCAACATCCTGGATGAGAACCACGGCAAGAACCCATGGGTCCCCGCGTTGTCGATCGGCGGCATCGTCCGCACCAACGTGCGAAACGTCGGCGGCGAGATTGACGCGAAGGACACAAATAACGGCGACATCTACCTGGTTGCGACGAAGGTGGTTACCCAGACCAAGAAGGTTCCGCTGGTATTAAACGCCGGTGTGCGCGGCACAAATGCTTCGCTTTGGGGATTGGGTGGCAATGCACCCGAGTTTGCCGCGAAGGTGTTTGGCGCCCTTGGATTTGTATTGACCGGCCCCGGCAAGAGCACAATCATCCTCGCCTCCGAGGTAGCACAGCAGCCACGGCACATCGATGTGGGAGGTACGCCGTCGTTCGATATTCCAACTTCGGTGGATTATGCGGCGCGTATCGTACCTCTGGCGAAGCGCAAGCTGAACATTGACTTCGGAGTCTTGCAGGCCGCGGGCAGAATCGCTCCTGGAGTTGATCTGAAGGCCCGTGCCCGGTTCGCATTCGGGGTTTCATACGGGTTCTAGAAACCGGGTGAGAGGCGAGCAAGCAGCAGTCCTAGGCCAGCTTTTCAACGCAGACGCTAATGTTTTCTGAGGGAGGCTGCCTCCTGAGTAGAGACCCTTGCTATTGAAGAGGGCAAGTGGCGATTTCAAATGTCCGCGAGCCGCAATTTCGGTTCGCGGGCCCGGGTGCTACTCTTATTGTGTGATCGACTTCGCCACCAAGAACGCTGGAGCATGCTGTTGCGCAATGATGTGTTGCGTACACATATCATCTGGCGCGAGGGAATGGCTGAAATAGGGTAAGTTACAAGCCGGCACCTCAATTGGACCCACCGCCAGAGATTGAACTGGCAGGTGGGTTTTCTGTTTTTGGGCTGAAGTCGATGCAAAAAGGCGAAACAGCATTCGCCACACAGATTGATCGTCATGGAGATGACAATGGGCGTTCCTGAGATTCGAGCGAAAGACTTGAAGCGCCGGCTGGATGCCGGTGAAGATTTATTCCTGCTTGATGTGCGCGATGAGTTCGAGTTTGAAACTTCCAACATTGGCGGGCATCTGATCCCGCTTGCCGAATTGCCGGAGCGTGTGGGTGAACTGGATTCAAACCAGAACATCATTGCCGTTTGTAAGATGGGTCCGCGTGGCGCGAAGGCGGTGCAGTTTCTGCACAAGGCCGGCTTTAGCCATGTATGGAATCTTACCGGCGGCATTCACGCCTGGTCCGACCGTGTCGATCACGAAGTTCGGAAGTACTAGCAGTTGCGCGAAGAGCACACTGCCTCAAGTCGCAGCAGAGGCCCATTTGCATTGCACTGGCTGAATGCGTGCCGGCGGAAACCTATTTTCGCTATAGAAACGGTCTGCTTGCAGAGTCCACCCGCAGGTTCTAGAATTCCCTTGCCATCAAAATAGAAGGAGGCAACCTGTGGCCGAAGAAGTAGTCCGTGCCTCATTAAGCGAAAAAGCGGCATATCAACTTGCCAATGTCACCAAGACTGCTCCTCAATTCGGGGCCATTACACCGCGCTGGCTGGTTCGACTGCTGGACTGGAAGCCGCTTGAGGCCGGAATCTTCCGTCGTAACCGGGTAGATGAGAAGAAAGTCATTGAATCGACATGTGGCCATGAAGACGAGTCGGTTCTGGCCTCCACTTACGTCGAATACGAGGAAGAGCCGCGAGAATACATCCTGAGCAGCATCAATGCGATACTCAATGTGCACACGCGCGTCTCCGATCTGTTCAGCAATCCTTACGATCAGGTTCGCGAGCAGTTGAGACTGCTCATTGAGAGCGTCAAAGAGAAGCAGGAAAGCGAGCTACTGAACAACGCCGATTACGGGCTTCTGAATAATGTGGCTGCCTCGCAGAAGCTCAAGACTCGGAAGGGTGCGCCGACGCCGGACGATCTGGACGAGCTGTTGACCAAGGTCTGGAAAGAGCCGTCCTTGTTCTTGGCGCATCCCCGCGCCATTGCGGCCTTTGGACGGGAATGCACACGCCGCGGAGTGCCTCCGCCAACCGTGACACTGTTTGGAACACCGTTCCTGACTTGGCGTGGAATCCCGCTGATACCCACCGATAAGATCGCTGTGAGAAGCAAGGACCACACGTCAAAGATACTGCTGCTGCGCGTCGGGGAAAAGAAGCAGGGAGTGGTTGGCCTTTTCCAGCCGGGACTTCCCGGAGAGCAAAGCCCCGGTCTGTCTGTACGTTTCATGGGTATCGACGAACGAGCGCTGGCTTCCTACCTGGTGTCGCTCTACTGCTCGGCGGCCGTGTTGACAGACGACGCAATTGCCCTGCTCGAAGATGTAGACGTAGGCCAATACTATGAGTACAAGTGAGCAGAGTCCGGTTGCGGCGGCATCCCCAGCGCCGGTGAACGGGGCTGCGGGAATGCCGGTAAATGCAGGAATAGGCACCGGCATTCTCTCCCCTGCCGAACTTGCGCGCATGGCCAACGAAATGTTCAATGCGCTGCCGGATGAGGTCCAGCAGCCGGCGATTGCCTCGGCTCGCGCGGTGTTGCCTGCGAACTCCGCATTCAGTGGAAACCCCTATGCGGCTGTGCCCGCCCCCACCGTGCCGGCCGTGCCTGGAATTCTCGCCAATTCTGCAGAACTGCAGCCCGGTCCTTTCGTCGTGACGCCGGATCACAGTGTACCGCCGGACGTGCGGTCCAGCGCGACGGTTCCCGCGGCGGCGGTAAGTTCTCAGGCCGCAAGGGCGGCTGCTCCTGCTCCCTCAGCCATCCCACCCTTCGGATTCCTCACCGATGCGCGTCCGCTCTTTGATCTGCCAGCCGCCGAGCCTGCGCTTCAAAACACACCTTCTTCCGCATTCGGCAAGAGTGTACCCAGCGAGGAGAGCTTCGCGTCGATTCCATCCTCGTTGTTCACGGATGTTCCGCAATCGCGACCCACAGGTGCACCGCAGCCGCCGGCCCCGGCTGTTCCCGGCGCCCTAAGCGGGTTCGACTCCTCTGCGATTCCTGCGTTCAGTTTCCTTGAAGACGCGCGGCCGCTATTTTCGAGTCCGGCGACCTTGCCTGGCCCGATGCCGGCTGACGCCGCTTCGAGCGCTGGCAATCCTTTCGTAGCCCCGCTTGACCAAAACGCGCCGCAGATACCTGGCGCCGTAGCCCACGCTCCCGAAGCGCGGGCACAAGCGCCAAGTTCCAGCGCTCCGCCGTCGCACGACGGTGCAACCCAGCCGCGCCCGTTTTACGCATTCGACGGCGTTCCCGTTGTGGCGCCTGTTGGCGGACAGCCCGAATTGCCCCAGGATCTCGGCCTCTCTTCCTATGCGTTCGATGTGGAAACGATTCGCCGCGATTTTCCTATTCTTCGCGAAGTCGTCAACGGCCGTCCGCTGATTTGGCTGGACAATGGTGCAACTACGCAGAAGCCGCAGTCGGTCATCGACCGTATCAGCTATTTCTACGGGCACGAAAACTCGAATGTGCATCGCGCTGCGCATGAGTTGGCTGCGCGCGCCACTGACGCCTACGAGTCGGCCCGCGAGAAGACGCGTCGCTTTCTCAACGCAGGAGCAACGCGTGAGATTGTCTTTGTCCGCGGAGCCACAGAGGCGATCAACCTGGTGGCGCAAAGCTGGGGACGGCGCAACATCCAGAAGGACGACGAGATCGTCATCACGTGGCTCGAGCATCACGCCAACATCGTGCCGTGGCAGATGCTCTGCGCGGAAAAGGAAGCACGCCTTCGCGTTGCTCCAGTGGACGATTCCGGCCAGGTGTTACTGGATGAGTACGAAAAGCTGCTCGGGCCGAAGACACGTCTGGTCTCGATCACGCAGGTCTCGAACGCATTGGGCACTGTAGTCCCCGTGAAGGAGATGGTTGAAGCCGCTCATCGTCATGGAGCGCGCGTGCTGGTGGATGGCGCGCAGGCCGTCTCGCACATGCGCGTCGATATGCAGGCCATTAACTGCGACTTCTATGTCTTCTCAGGGCACAAGGTATTTGCGCCCACCGGCATTGGTGTGGTCTATGGAAAGTCGGAGGTGCTGGATAACATGCCGCCCTGGCAAGGTGGCGGCAATATGATCCAGGACGTAACTTTCGAGAAGACGCTCTACCAGCCACCTCCGCAACGCTTTGAAGCCGGTACCGGAAATATTGCTGACGCCGTCGGTTTGGGCGCGGCAATCGATTACCTCGATCGCGTTGGCATCGCGAACGTAGCGCGCCATGAGCATACGTTGCTGGTGTATGCAACCGAGGCGCTTCAACGCATCCCGGGGCTTCACATCATTGGCACGGCAAAAGAAAAGGCTGGCGTTCTATCCTTTGTGATGGATGGCTTCCGTACCGAAGAGATCGGCGACTACCTGAACCGCAAGGGCATCGCGGTGCGCGGCGGCCACCACTGCGCACAACCCATCCTCCGCCGCTTCGGAGTGGAGAGCACGCTGCGCGCTACGCTGGCACTCTATAACACCTGTGAAGAAATCGATGCTCTCGTTGCGGCACTTTGGGATCTGCGCCAGGGCCGCAACCCAGGGGTTGCATGACTACATGTGCACCTGGCTGGCGGCACCATGGCCCTGGTATGTTGCGGGCCCAATTATCGGACTCTTCGTTCCGGTGCTGTTGCTTGTCGGCAACAAGCAGTTTGGAATCTCAAGCAACCTGCGGCATCTTTACTCGGCATTGCTTCCCGGCAAGATCGAATACTTCCGCTACGACTGGAAAAGTGCGGGACTCTGGAGCCTGGCCTTCGTCATCCTCATGCTCGGCAATCTCGGGCGTTCGCTCGAGAGAAGGTAATGTCACGATCTGAGAGCCTACTTTCACGTTGACAGCTAGCAGCCTCCACTTTAACATTCAACCTAAATGCACAAGTTGTCGCCAACCCATCAGGTAGTAGCTCCTGCCCAAGCAGGTGAAACGCTGCGCGCCTGCTCTTGTTGTTGCTATTAGCCTGCTGACACTTAGCTTGCATTTCTCTCCTATCAGTCTCCGTCCCTACTCTCATTAGTCTCGTTTCCTAGTTTCCAAAAGGAACAAGACATCTGTGAATGCACAACTCTCTTTTTCTATTTTGGAGGTTTCATGCGTCGTCTTCCCGTTTTGCTTGTTCTGCTTTTGGTGTCGCCGGTAGCGATGCTCGGGCAGACCTTTCGCGGCACACTCTCTGGCACCGTTGTGGATGCCCAGGGCAACGTTCTGCCCAATGCCACACTTGAACTGACCAACCCAGCAACGGGCACAGTGAATAAGTCTACCTCCAACTCGGTTGGCGACTTCAACTTTCCGGAACTAATACCAGGTAAGTACACGCTCAGCGTTGCCAGCCCAGGATTCCAGACCAAGAAGCTGGACAGCATCGATATCCACGTAACGAAGGTGACGAATCTGAAGGTGGAGCTGGCGATTGGCGCCGCCAACACGGTGATCGAGGTCGGCGCTGCTGACACAGCGGTCCAGACCGACACCACGTCGAGCGCCCTGGTTGGCCTGATTGATTCAAAGGCTGTATCCGAAATTCCGCTCAACGGCCGGGACTTTACGCAACTTGTCAAGCTGGTTCCCGGCGCCAACGCCCTTACAAACTCGGTGAACGGCGCCCGGACCACCGCCATCAACTTCCAGGTCGACGGTACCGACAACGTGGACAACTGGAATGGGATTGTGGCCTCCAACCAGGGTGGTATTGCCGGTGTGGCCGGTGGTCTGATCCCAATCGAGGCGATTGATCAGTTCTCAATTCAGGCAGGTGGTGAGGCCGATCAGGGCCGCAACGCCGGCGCCACGCAGAACATGGTTATCAAATCCGGCACCAACAAGATTCATGGCGACACTTTTTACTTTGACCGCAATGAAATGCTGGCGGCCATTTCTCCGGTGGCGCCCGAGGGAAGCAGTGCTCCGCTCATTCGCAACCATCAGGGCGGTTTCACCCTCGGCGGCCCCCTTTGGAAGGACCATACGTTCCTGTTCCTGGCTGGTGAGTTCCAGGTGGCAAAGATCAAGACTTCCATCGCGGATACTGTGCTGACAGATGCGTGGATTGCAGATGTGACTCCGGAGATTGCCTTGTTCAAGGACCCGGCCACGGGTTCGCCTTATGGCGTGAACACGCTGAGCAAGAGCCTGTATGATCGGCTGTTTCCGTCGGAGTACAAGTCGGTACCGGGCGCAACTTTGAACAACATTGTTGCCGCGAACCTGGCGACGTATAACAGCTACAACGGCATCATCAAGCTTGACCACGACTTCAGCTCGAAACAACATCTTTCGGTGCGCTATCTTGGGACGACCGGCACGCAGGTCGCTCCAATCGGCTCCTACTATGCGGAGTTCTTCCAGAAGGCTCCGATGCACGTGCATAATTTTTCCGTGGTGCACAACTACATTTTCTCTCCGCGAGTTCTTAACCAGTTGACGATGGGCGTGAACTACTTCTTGCAGACCTTCAACGATGCCGATCAGAACTACAATCCGGATACGGCGGGTCTGAATGTTGGACTCACTGCCGGAACCGTGTTGGCTGCCGGGTCGCCCACCATCACCATCTCCAACTTTGATTATGTGGGTGCAACGCAGCCCCTGGGTAGAATCGATACCGATGGTCACATAACGGACAATCTGCATGTGAGCCTGGGCCGCCACGATCTGAAGTTCGGTGGCCAGTTTACGCGTGCCCACGCAGATGTGTTCTACTTCTCCAACGTTCGTGGCACCTTTACCTTTGACGGAACGGCAGGCCCATGGACGGGCACAACAAACTATGCCGGAACCGTTAATGGAGTCACGTATGCCGCTGGAAGCAAACTGCCGCTGTCGAATGCAGAACTTGCTCTTGCCGATTATTTGACCGGCCAGACAACCGCCTCGGGCGGTGCAAAGTTGCTGATTGGAAACACCGAGCGCACTTGGTTGCTGGACACGGACGATCTTTGGGCTCAGGACAACTTCAAGATCGCCAAGCGTTTGAATCTGAATCTGGGCGCGCGTTACACAATTCCGGGCGCGATTCGCGCAAACGAAGACGACATCTACCAGTTCATACCTGGTTCAACCCCTGGGTTCTATAAGCAAAACTACCCGAACTACTACCGGGGTATTGCTCCCCGCGCTGGCTTCAGCTATGACACCTTTGCAGACGGCAAGACTGTGGTCCGCGGTTCGTGGGGCATCTTCTATGACTTCCCGGCCATGCGTAGCTGGGTTCAAGGTTCCACGACCAATGGCGGAGCCCAGTATGCGCAGAACAACCCGGCTGGCGCGGATGCGGCTGCGACCTATACGGTCAACGGTGTTCGCTGGGCTACAAACGTAAACCCCTTCTCGAGCGCTTCTGCTCCGCAGGTGGGTGCTTTCGGAGTCAATCAAGACTTCAAGATGCCGCACTATCAGACGGTCAGCTTCAATGTGGAGCAGCAGTTGAGCCAGAAGACGCTGTTCACGTTGGGCTACGTGGGCAACTTTGGCAAGAACCTTCAGGTGCTTCTTGATCTGAACCAGGCTCCTATCGGTCAGTTGCAGGCTGGCACCACGCTGGCCAATGCTCGTCCTTACCAGCAGACCGGCTTTACGGGTGAGGACTCGCAGTTCACGGGCAAAAAGCTGCTTGGCATCAACCAGTTGAACTTTGCGGCCTCGTCCAACTACAGCGCGCTGCAGGCCAGCCTGAAGCAGTCTTCGTGGAAGGGAATCTCCGGCTCCCTCAACTACACCTGGGGGAAGGCGTTGGATAACGACTCCACCTATGCTACTGCGCCCATGAACAGCTACAACCTGAACGCCGACTATGGTCGCTCAACCTTCGACGTGCGTAATGTGTTGAATGGCTACGTCTACTACAGCGTGCCCAAGTTTACCAATCACCTGCAGCGCCTGACGCAGGGCTACCAGTTGGATGCGCTGCTGCTTTATTCCACGGGCACGCCCCTGGCCATTGCCTATAGCACGAACGTCAGCGGCACCAACGAACTGCATGATCGCCCCAACTACACGGGAGTGAGTCCGCTGGTTGGCGGAGTGCAAAGCAATACAAGCACCTCTACGGCTCGGACCTACAAATACTTGGTCAACAACGCCAGCAATCCTTCATTCGTTTGCCCAGATACGACCAAGGAAAAGAGTGGCGCGCCTGCAACTTGCACCTCTACGGCCTACCAGTACGGCAACCTGCAGAGGGACTTCTTCTCGGGCCCGAGCTTCCACACCGTGGACTTCTCTGTGATCAAGCACACGCCGATCACAGAAAGAGTTTCGAGCGAGTTCCGCGTTGAGATCTTCAACATATTCAACCTGCATAACTTCGCCAATCCGACCACGACTCCCACCTCTTCCACCTTCGGCATCATCACCAACACCCGCAACGCGGCAAACGCTCCGGGTATTGGATCGGGTGAACCGTTCAACATCCAGCTCGCTGGCAAGATCAGCTTTTAAGGAGCGATCATGAAAAAGGCAGTATTTACCCTTGCCCTGTTGGCGGCTTTGCCGCTGGCAGGGCAGCAGCCTGTCGAGCAGATTGATTTAGGCGTTCTGAACGAGATCAAAGATCAGGCATTCAATCACTCGCAGGTCTTGGAGCATCTCTTTTATATTTCCGATGTATACGGGCCGCGCATCACGGGAAGCCCGAATCATCGCGCAGCGGCCGAGTGGATTGTGAAACGGTTGGAATCCTACGGTCTCAAGAATGTTCACCTGGAGCCGTGGGGGCCTTTCGGAAATTCCTGGCAGTATAAGAAGTTCTACGGCGCTCTGGTTGAGCCCAACTACGCTCCCCTCATCGGTTTCCCCTTGGCCTGGACCCCTGGCACCAACGGCCCGGTAACTGGTGAGGCGATCTACGCACCGATCAAATCGCAGGCCGATTTTGAAAAGTACCGTGGCAAGCTCAAGGGCAAAGTCGTTCTTCTGGCGGAGTCGAAGGATGTGCTGTTGCACACCGAGGCCGAGTCCAAGCGATGGACTGACGACGAGCTCGACACCCGAGCCAAGACTCCCGACCCGTCGCGTGCCGGTGGTTTTGGTGGGCCACCGCGAGCTGCCAATGGGGTACAGGCAACTCCATTGTTGCCGCCGTCCCGTGAATCAATCATCAAGCTGCGCAACGACATGAATCAGTTCCTCTCCGACGAGGGCGTGCTGGTTGGCTTGAACTATGGCACCAATGGAGACGGCGGAACGGTCTTTGCCACCTACGGTGGATCGCAGGACCCAACCGCACCGGTACCGCCGGCGCTGGTCGCCATCACTCCCGAGCACTACAACCGCGTCGTTCGCCTGTTGCAGCACGGCATTACGCCCAAGCTGACCTTCGACATCGAGACGGCCTTCTACAAGGATGACCAGTACAGCTTCAACGTGATCGGAGAGATTCCGGGTACCTCGAAGGCCGATGAGGTTGTCATGCTGGGCGGTCATCTCGACTCGTGGCAGGGCGGCACAGGCGCAACCGACAACGGCACCGGTTCTTCGGTGGCGATTGAGGCGGTTCGCATCTTGACGACGCTCAAAAAGCCGCTGGCCCGCACAGTGCGCATCGCCCTGTGGGGTGGCGAGGAGGAAGGCCTGCTTGGATCGAAAGAGTATGTGCAAAAGCACTTTGCTCCGCGCGATACGATGAAGCTCACTCCCGAGTACGCCAAACTGGACGCCTACTTCAACGACGACAATGGCGGCGGACGCTTCCGCGGAATCTCCGCGAATGGCAATCTGCTGGTCAAGTCGATCTTCGAGCAGTGGGCTGCTCCGCTCAAGGATCTGGAGTTCACGCACATTCTGGGCGCGACAGCACCACCGACCCGCGAGCCGGGTGGCACGGACTCGACCTCCTTTAGCTGGCTGGGCCTGAACGGCTACGGTTTTGTGCAGGATCAGTTGGAGTACAGTACCCGCACGCACCACTCGAACATGGATCTCTTTGATCGCGTTCAGCAGGGCGATGTGGAGCAGGGAGCGGCAATTGAAGCGTGGTTTGTCTACAATGCTGCTACCCGCCCGGAGCTACTGCCCCGCAACCCGACGCCGGAACCTTTGAAGAAATAATCCGAGCCTACAGGAAATAGCAGTGGGTGTCCGTTCAATTCTCCCGAGTGCTACTTTTAATCTTCATTACCCCGACAAAAGCGCCCTGCGGCAAGCAATGACAGCCGCAAGTTACGTGGCGCTTAGTGGCCCAATAATGTCTCTGCGCGCGAATGAGCTGTGTCAATAGCGCAGTGCCGTCTGTGGCTATATACCGGGCGCGCGGGGAAAGCGCTCGAGTTTCTCTGGGGTTGAATTATCGGGAACGGAGCAGCGCGGTGTGGCGATTTCTACCGGGAGTTGCCCACCGCAATACGCATCGCGGAGTCTGCTGGAATCGACTTGCGTATTCTTTCTGCGCGACGAGAACTTATGACATCATGGATGAGTTCCTAAGCAACGGTGGTAAATCGCGCGCCATTCCTGTGTTTGTCTTCTATACGGCCGACACAAAGTACATTACGCATTTCACCGAGGGCACCGCGAGCGCTCACGCCGGGTTGGCGCTTGCCATGGAACAAGCGAAGGCGAAGTTGAATCTGCCCGCGTCGGCCACCTTCGGCAACCTCCCCGATCCAGCGAGGCAAGAGCTTCTTCTGGACGTTATCTCGCGGATTGAGCCGCATGCAGACCAATGGCGACGCGACGCTGTCAAGGAAATCGGTCAACTTCTCGCCTCGGCCCTGCACTTATCGGATGCTGGATAATGACCGAGGATAGAACTGTGGCGGACCGAGGCGAAATTGCCATCGTGTATACCATTCGCGGCTGCGACTCCTGCGTCAAGCTTCTGGCAACGTGGGACGCCGAGAAGTTTGTCTATGACGAGCGCCGCGTGGAACTTAGCCAGGCAACATTGGATGAAGCGCGGCAACACGGCAAACTGGTGCCTATCGTTGTGTGGCCGGACGGTCGCGTTGAACAAGGGTTCGGAGACAGTTTCGGCTGTTTTATCTGATAAGGCCGCTGTACAGCAACCGATCCCTCACCGCTGATTTTCGCGCGCCGGTTGTTGCCTAGTGATGGAGGCTCACGCCCCTTCGGGCCCAGATTTACAGAGCTTCTGTCTCCTCAACGGATTGCAACACTGGGGTGTACGTATGATTCCCGATCCGGATGTTCTTCAATCTGCCGCCGAATCGCTTTGCGCGACGGCGCGCTGGTGCTACAGTCGCGGTTGGGTTGCAGCTACCAGCGGCAACTTCAGCGTCCGCGCCAGTGGGCG
>Ga0182030_10004986_pt1 | contig 28268 bp, 25 predicted proteins | sample 812S3MmetaG_FD_121299 | JGI IMG/M metagenome (GOLD analysis project Ga0182030, IMG submission 121299) | Permafrost microbial communities from Stordalen Mire, Sweden - 812S3M metaG (Illumina Assembly) | ecosystem: Environmental > Terrestrial > Soil > Wetlands > Permafrost | place: Sweden... | reverse complement strand
GTCCCGATCTCGAAGACGGAGGCCCGCGAGCTCCGGGCGCTCGTCGACGCCATGCCCGAGCCGAGGCGGAGCGAGGTCCGCGCGCGCTTCGCCGATGCCGTGTCCCGGCTCGAGGCAGGAGGGATGCTGGGCGAGGTGCGCGCCTTCGACGCGCTGCCCGCGGACGTGCTCTCGACGGTGCACCCGCGGTACTTCGCGCTGGGCATCCCGTGCCCGTTTCTCGAGGAGGAATCGTGCTCCATCCATCCGCAGCGCCCGCTCATCTGCCGCGAGTACCTCGTCACGTCGTCCCCCGAGCACTGCGCGGAGGCGGTGCCGATGGTGCGCACGATCAAGCTGGCCGCCTTCGTGTCGCACGCGGTCACCAAGCTCGAGGGCGCCGATCCCCGTGACTCGCGTGTCGCGCTGACGCTGGCGCTCGAGTGGACCGAGGCGCACGCCGGCGACGAAGAGGTGCTGCGCCCTGCGGTCGAGTGGATCGACCGGATGCTCGAGGGAATGACCGGCAAGGCGGTGCCGGAGGGTCCGTGAGACGGCCGCGTCCGCATGAGCCAGAGGCCCGGCATGCTTCGCGCACGTAGATGATGTAGGAGAATCCCCGTGAAGAACCGCGTCCCCTTCCTTCCCGTGGTCGCCATCGCGGCCCTGTCGTTCCTCGCCGTGGCCTGCGAGGCGTCGTCCCCCCCGCCTCCGCCGGCCAGCGCGGCCTACCCCGCCCCGGCGCCGGTGAGCACCTCTACCGGGACGCCCGTGAACCCCGGTTCCGCACACTCCAGCGCGTTTGCCCCCCTGGCGGCGGCGCCGAACAACGGAACGGCTCAGCCCATCGACCCCACGCTGGCCGGCGCGGCCGGCGCCATCCTCGACAAGGTCGCCGGCAGCCTCGCGCCCGGGGCGAGCCGCGAAGGCGGCCCGATGGCCGCGACGTTCCAGACCGGCCAGTCGATGGAGCAGGTCGTCCAGCTCGCGTCGGGCCGCTGCTACACGGTCGTCGCCGCGGGTCCCACGGTGCAGGGGTGGGACTTCTCGTTCGTCCTCGTGGCGAACCCGCTGCCCGTGCAACCCGTGCTCCTCCACGAGACGGCGACGGGCACGCCCGCAGCCATGGCCGGCGGCGGCAACTGCTTCAAGTGGAACTGGCCCCCGGTGACCGCCCGCGTCGTCGTCCAGGTGACGCAGGGGTCGGGCATCGCCGTCGCTCAGCTCTACGGCAAGTAGCTCGGTCGACGTCCTACGCCGCCTCCACCTTCTCCTCGATGGTCGCGAGGAGCTTGTCGAGCGACTCGGTCACCTCGCCTGCCAGCTTGCGCGAGACGACGCGCGTCTCCGACAGGAGCTCGCGAAGGCGCTTGGCCACGTTCTTCACGCCGGCGAGATCGCGCTCGCGCCTCGTGCCCTCGTCGATGGGGAAGACGACGTCCTTGTACGCGCGCGACACGGCGGCCACGGGTGCGGCCTCGTCGATGACGCGCCGGCGGATCTCCTCGACGGCTTCGCGGGGAGCGTCCTCGCTGTCCTCGGCGCGACGGAGGAAGTCCACCGCGTGGTAGCTCGGCATGGGGTGGACGAGGGGATCGCGCTCGAGGACGGCGGGCGCGCGCTTCTTCAGGAAGGAGTAGGAGCCGGTGAGCTTGTCGACCGTCTCGGGCTTCAGGCGAAGCTCGGCCTTCGCGTAGGCCTCGAGCGAGTCGTAGCCCCAGTTGCGCCAGCTCGAGTGCTTCCGCGCGGCGGTGAGCGCCTCGCCGAGCTCGACCCAGCTGGTCTTGAAGCGTCGTGCGCGACGTACGAGCTCGGCGCGCTCGGGATCGTCGGCGTGGGCCTCTTCGGCTTCGGCGAGGGCGACGTCGGTCTTGGTCCGTTCCATGGGCGATCCGTTACGAGCGTTGCGCCGGGGAGACAAGAGTCGCCCGTTCCGGTGACAGGCAGCCGGTACACGCCTTCGCAGGATGGCGCTACGCTCGGCCGCCGTGCGCCCCACTCTTCTCGCCGTCCTTCTCGTCGCCTGCGGCGGCTCCGCCGCCACACAACCCGAGCCCGCCACAGCCCCCGCCTCGTCGAGCGCCGCCGCCGATCCTGGCCCCGCTGCGTCTTCCGGCTCCCCTCCTACTTCCTCTGCGGTTTCTCCCTCTTTCTCGTTCCCGACAGCCTGCGCCGACAAGTCCGCCGACGTCTGCACGCCTTCGCAGGCCTTCGTCGACCGCCTCTGCACGAAGTCCCACCAGGACGTCGCGCTCGCGCTCTTCGCCAGCGGGACGCCGTTCACGCGCATGTACATGCGCGGCAAGATGGACGAGCTGGCCTGGGATGAAGAGGTGCTCGCCCTCCGCTTCCACGGCGTGCCGAAGGGCGGCATCCAGGTCGGCACCGGGGCAGGGAGCTACGACGTGCTCCGCTGGGACGGCAGCTGCTCCATGGCGGTCGACGCCGACATGCTCACGAAGAACAAGCCCGGACGACCGAAGACGGCCAAGGTGAAGTGGCACCGCCTGGGGGACAAGACGCAGGCCGCCCTCATCGGAGCGAGCGACGCCGTGAAGCGGGCCTACAAGAAGCGCGGGGCCGAGTGCCAGGGCGCGATGACCGGCGACGTGTCGGCCCCGTGCGAGAAGGCGGACGGTGCGCTCGTCGACGCGATCGTCGACTACATGCGCGCCGGTGGCAGCGTGCCTCCGCCCGACGGGATGTAGCGCCTACTTGAGCCCCAGCCGCAGCGCGCGCTCGTGGAACGCCGCGACGTCGGCGGCGTACATCGAGATGGGCTCGTCGAACTGCACCCCGACGCGTCGCAGCCACGGTCCGGCGTCGCCCGGGGTGAGATCCTCGACGCGGACGACCTTGGCGGTCGCGAGGCGGAACGTCGTCGGATCGTCGGTGATGTAGAGCTGGAGCTTGATGGGATCGCCGACGGCGATCTTCGTCGTACGCACCAGCAGAAGCGCGCCCGACTCGCTGAGGTCGCGGATGATGGACGGACGCTGCTCGCCGTCCGGCCGCTCGAGCGAGGCAGGGAAGCACGCCAGGTGGCGCTCGCCCGCGCGCCGGTTCGACGGAGGGACGGCCGAGTCCGACATGAGGCGAGTCTACCGCACTCGCCGCCGGACCGAGAGGATCGCGAGCGCCGCGAACGCGAATGACGCGAAGCCGCCGAACAGCGGCCGGTCCGGAGCGACGCCTCCCGCGCTGCACCCCGAGCCGGCTCCGGAGTGCAGGTTCACGCCGCCGCTGTAGCCTCCGCTCGACGATGTCCCCCCGTTGCCGGACGACGAGCCGCTCCCGCTGCCGCCTCCGCTCCCGGTTCCGCCGCTGCTGCTGCCGCTGCTGCTCGACCCTCCGCCGTCCGGGATCGTCGCGTTCTCGTCGATCCACGAGCCCCCGGCGAGCGCGAACGCCTGCTGGAAGAGCGGGGTGAAGCCGGCCAGCGAGCTGTAGATGTGGCCGTCGGTGACCGTGCAGTCCCCCGGACCGCGCGAGAGGACGCCGACGATGGCATCCGTCGTCTCGTCGAAGACGGGACCGCCGGAGTCCCCGCTGCACGTCGACTCGCCGCCGAGCTCGAACTCGTTGTTGCCGAGGGGCGTCTGCGAGGCCGAGAGGACGCTCCCCACCGCGAGCACCGGAAGGTCGTCCTTCCGGTAGCGCGTCCCGTAGATGGTGGTGCTCTCGTTGTTGGCCCCGAAGCCGACGGCGCGCGTGCTCTCGCCGGCGAGGACGGGGCTCGCGGTGCGGACGCGCGCCACGGAGGCCATGGGGATGCTGGTCGCGAGGACGATGAGCGCCACGTCGGCGTTGCACTCGGTCGTGCCGGAGGGATGGAAGACGGCCTTGGCGACGGCGCCGGGGGTCTCGCCCTGGTAGATGGCCGGCGTCGCGAAGACGTTGATCTGGCCGACGGGAATGTCGCCGCCGAAGTGGGGGCCGTTGGTCGTGTTGCCGGTGTCGTCGCAGATGGGCGCCGTCGTCAGCTGCGTGCTGACGCAGTGACGCGCGGTGAGCACGACGTTGGGCGCGATGAGCGTCCCGGAGCAGAGGTAGAACGACTCGTCGCCCTGGGCGCCGACCTCTATGGCCACGACCGAGGCGTTCTGCGAGGCGTCGTTGTCGAGCACCCCGCCGTAGATGGCCGAGCTCGAGGTCGCGGTGGGCTCCGCCCGGTCGTATCCGGGGCCCTCGCTGCCGCACGCGGCGAGGAGCGGGGCAATGGCGACCCAGGGGAAAGCGATCCAGGGGTGCAACCTACCGGATCGGCTCGCACGGGGGCGTTTCGCGGCCTTGCTCGGCGGGGCGTCCATCTCCCTGTCACCTACTTCACACGCCGTGCCGCGTCTCGATACGCCTGCTAGCCTCGCGCCGCAGTGCGGCGCATCCCCGACGGACAGCTCGCGCTCTTGCTGAGCGCCGTCCTCTTCGTCCTGGCCGCGTGGCCCGTCGCGCTGGTCGCGATCCCGCCGTTCCAGGATCTGCCCAACCACCTGGCGGCCATCACCGTCATCCAGCACCCGGCGGCGTATCCGGAGCTCGTCTTCAACGGCCTCTACAAGACGAACTCGGCGCTCTTCACGTGGCTGCTGGTCGTGGGGCGCGTCGTCGGCACGCCGATGGCGGCGAAGCTCTTCGTCCTCGTCGTGCTCGCGCTCGGCGCCCTCGCCTTTCCGCGCTTCGTCCTGTCCTTCGCGGGGCGTCGCCGCATGGGGGTCTCGGTCTTCTTCGCGTGGCCGATGGTCCACAACTGGTTCGTGTCGATGGGGATGCTCGACTTCGCGCTGGCCGTCCCGCTGGCGACGCTCCTCCTGGTCGGTCTGAACGCCCAGAGGCAGCGGCCCAGCGTGGCGCGCGGTGCCGGGTTGGCGGTGCTCGGCGTCGTCATCTGGCACGCGCACGTCTTCCCGCTGCTCGTCGTGCACATGCTGATGTCCATCCACGTGGTGACGCGCACGACCTGGCGCGAGCGGGTGCTCTCGGCGCGCGCGCTCGCCCTACCGCTGCTGCCGTCGACGGTGCTCGTCGGGACGTCGCTCTGGGCCCACTACACGGAGCCGGTGGGGGCGATGACCGCCTACGTCGAGCTCGGCAAGACGCTGCCCGCGTGGGAGCTCTTCTACAACCTGTGGGCCGAGTGGTTCTGGAGCTTCACCTTCCTCGAGCTCGCGACCGTGCTCCCCTGCGTCGCCATGGGGCTCTGGGCCATCTCCAAGTGGCGCGACGACGTCCCGTTCTTCGGGCCGCTCGCGTTCGCGGCGCTGGCGGCGCTCTACTTCTTCACGCCGTACGTGACGACCAACTGGTTCCACGTCAACTGGCGCTTCATCCCGTTTCTCTGGCTGGCCGCCCTCGTCCGCCTTCCCGACGAGCTCCCGCGGCGGGCGCTGGCGGTGCTCGGGACGTGCGCGGCTTCGTACACGGTCGGGATGGGCGTCGACTACGTGCGCCTCGACCGGGAGTGGGCGCGCTTCACGTCCGGAATGAGCGCGGTGCCGGTGGGGGCCACGCTGCTCCCGCTCGTCTTCCGCCGGCAGGAGACCAGCAAGAACACGCGGAACCTCCTGCACGCGTGGGGGTTCTACGTGATGGAAAGGCAGACGAGCGCGCCGCTGCTGTTCGCCCATTCGCGGAGCTTCCCGCTCATGTACCGCGAGCCGCCGTCGCTCCAGATGAATCACCTGGTGCTGGAGAGCTTCGCTCCGTCGATGGTCAACTCCAGCTGGATGTGCGACTCCCTGCGCTCGGGCGGTCTCGTGCTGCAAGACTGCGAGGGCGAGTGGCGGGCGCGGTGGGCAGACTTCTGGCGCGAAGCCGAGCCGCGGTTCGATCACGTGCTGATGTGGGCCGCGCCGCCGCCGGTGATGGCGCTCTTGCCGGCCGAGTACCACGTCGTATTCCAGCAGGGCGAGCTGACGATCCTCGAACGACGGTGAGGCCTGCTACGGCACGAGCCGTAGCTCCACGTCGATGCGCCTCCCGCCGCCGGCCGCCGGCAGCGCGAAGAACGCGGTCCCCACGTCGCCGGAGAAGCTCCCTCCGCTCAGCGCGAAGACGTCGCCGTGGAGACCGTCGTGCACGTCGTCCTTGCCCACGCGCGCCACCACCCGGAGCCGCGTCGTCATCCCGCGCGCCGTGAACGTGCGGGGGCCCATCAGCGCGAGGGTGCGCTCGATGCCGCGCCGCAGGGCAGGGGAGGGATTCCCCGTGACTGCGTTGCCGGTGAGATGACCTGCGTCGTCGAGGGTCAGCGTCACGTCCGCCGTCCCCGCGCTGCCGAAGGGGGCGGTGATCCACACCGCGTCGGCGCTGGCGGCCTGCGGGAAGGCGCGCGTGAACGTGGTGGCGAGGTCGGTCGCGAAGCGAACCCCCACCGCACCGAAGAGCGCGGGCTTCGCACCGCCGGGCGCGGACGGTGCGTCACTGGCATGCGGCGCGTGCGTAGAAGGTGCCGTGGTGCGAGGAGCCACCGTCGTGGGACCGGGCGTGACGGGGGGGGCGCTCTCCGGGGGCGTGGCCTCCGCGGCTTCCGCGCCGGGCTCCGCGCCCGCGGGCTCGACCTCCAGCGTCTCGCCGGTCAGCGCCGGTGACGTCGGATCGAAGGCGGGCGCAGACACCTCGCGCGTCGGCCGCTTGTGCACGAACGCGAAGACCCCCCCGTGGACCGCCGCGCTGACGAGCGCGAAGAGCACGAGAGGCGGCACCGCGAGACGGTGCCTGGGAGGCGGCGGCACGGGGGACAAGGGGCGTCTCCAGTCTGGCACCCCTGGGCCCCGCCGGCTTGGGTCGTGCCGGGAGGGGGAGCGCTTAGTCACTCAGCCATGCGTTGCGCGACGGCCTCCTTGGGCTAAGGTGGCAGGGTCCCCATGCAGCGCAAAGCCGGCGTCGTCCTGCCGCTCTTCTCCATCCGTACGCGGCGGGACTGGGGCATCGGTCAGATCAGCGATCTCCCCTCGTGCGCCGCGTGGCTCAGGCGCGCCGGGCAGCGGCTCCTGCAGATCCTGCCCCCACACGAGCTGTCAGGGGGGGAGACGAGCCCCTACGGCGCGCTCACCGCCTTCGGCCTCGATCCCATCTACGTCGACGTCGACGCGGTGGAGGATCTCGACGCCGCCGCCATCGACCAGGCGCTCGGCGACGAGGGCAAGCGGGCGCTCGAGACGTGCCGGGCCGCTCCCCGGGTGAGCTACCCGGTCGTGCGTTCGCTGAAGATGAAGGCGCTGCGCGCCGCGTTCGAGCGGTTCCACGCCCGCGAGTGGTCGCGCGAGACCCCGCGAGCCCGCCGCCTCGCCGCATTCATCCAGCGCGAGCGCGCGTGGCTCGACGACCTCGCGCTCTACGCGACGCTGCGCGAGTCGCACAACGGCTGGGGATGGACGACGTGGCCCGATCCGCAGCGTGACCGCAGCGACGTCGCGCTCGACGAGGTTCGCGCCCGCGAGCCGAAGCGCCTGCTCGAGGTCGCGTACGTGCAGTGGACGCTGCACGAGCAGTGGGAGGCGGCCCGGACGAAGATGCGCGAGCTCGGCGTCGAGCTCATGGGCGATCTCCCCTTCGTCGTGTGCGCCGAGAGCGCCGACGTCTGGTCGCACGCCTCGCAATTCCAGCTCAACATGTCGCTCGGCGCCCCTCCTGACGCCTACTCCGCCGACGGGCAGGACTGGGGGCTCCCCGCCTACGACTGGCTCGCCATGGAGGCCGACGATCTGGCCTGGGTCCGCGCGCGCACGCGGCACGCGGCGCACCTCTACGACCGCTTCCGGCTCGATCACGTGGTGGGGTTCTTCCGCCAGTGGGTCAAGCGGAAGGACGGCGGACAGCGCGGGCACTTCGATCCGGAAGGAATGGACGCGCAGTGCGCGCGGGGCCGGCGCGTGCTCGGCGCGGTGCTGGAAGAGCTGGCGCAGGCCAACCACATCGAGCCGCCGCGGGCGCTGGCCGAGGATCTCGGCGTCATCCCGTCGTTCGTGCGCGACGTGCTCCGTGAGCTCGGGATGCCCGGCTACCGCGTCTTGCCGTGGGAGAAGGGCGACGACGGGCGCTTCCGGGATCCGCACTCGTTCCCGCCGGAGAGCATCGTCTCGTATAGCACCCACGACACGGCGCCCATCGTGTCGTGGTGGGACGACCTACCGGAGGACGATCGCGCCGCCCTCGGGAAGCGTGCCGGCGTCGAGCCCGGGATGGACGAGCAGGCGCGCACGATGGCGCTTCTCCGTGATCTCTACGGCGCGAGCTCGAACCTCGCTCTCGTCCTCTCGCAGGAGCTTCTCGGGGTGCCGGACCGCCTCAACACCCCGGCGACCGTCGGTGAGCAGAACTGGAGCTGGCGTCTGCCCCGGCCCATCGAGGACCTGGAGGGTGATCCCGCCGTGATGGCGCGCCTCGAGGCGGTGCGCGTCCTCGTCGAGGCGTCGGGGAGGTAGACCCGTCGGGCGCGGTTCCGCGGTAGTCTCGCTCCCCTTCCCGGATGCCGAACGAACGCGGAGCTTTTCATCCCCTGGGCGCGACCTGGGACGGGCAGGGCGTGAACTTCGCCCTCTTCAGCGAGCACGCGACCGCGGTCGACCTGTGTCTCTTCGACGGCGAGGGGCGCGAGACGCGGGTACAGGTCCCCTGGTGCACGGTCTACGTCTGGCACATCTACGTCCGCGGCCTTCGCCCCGGGCAGCGGTACGGGTGGCGGGTGCACGGACCGTACGCCCCCGAGCAAGGGCACCGGTTCAACCCGAACAAGCTGCTCGTCGATCCGTACGCTCGCGCGCTCGACGGCGCCGTCGACCTGAAGGGGCCGGTGTATGCGTACCCGCGCGAACGCGGGTCGAACGACCGCGTCTTCGACGAGCGGGACGACGCCGCGAGCAAGCCGCGGTCGGTCGTCGTCGATCCGGCGTTCGACTGGTCCGGCGATCGCCCTCCGCGCGTGCCCTGGCACGACACAGTGATCTACGAGCTCCACGTGAAGGGCTTCAGCAAGTTGCAGTCCCTCGTCCCGGAGGCGTTGCGAGGCACGTACCTCGGCGTCGCGTCGGACGCCGCCATCGCTCACCTGAAGTCCCTCGGGGTGACGACGGTGGAGCTCATGCCCGTCCACGAGCACCTCGACGAGCCCGCGGTCGTGGCTCGCGGGCTCACGAACTACTGGGGCTACAGCACGCTCGCCTTCTTCGCGCCCGATCGCCGCTTCGCCAGCCGCGGCGGCGACGCCGTGCGCGAGTTCAAGGAGATGGTGAAGCGGCTGCACGCCGCCGGGATCGAGGTCGTGCTCGACGTCGTCTACAACCACAGCTGCGAGGGCGACGAGCTCGGCCCCACGGTGCTCTTTCGCGGCATCGACAACCGGGTCTATTACCGCCTCGACGAGCACGACCTCGCCGACTACGTGGACTACACCGGCTGCGGCAACACGCTCGACGCCGCGCATCCGCAGGTGCTCAAGCTCGTCACCGACAGCCTGCGCTACTGGGTCGAAGAGATGCACGTCGACGGCTTCCGCTTCGACCTCGCGCCCGCGCTCGCGCGCGACACCGACGGCGCCGTCGACCGCATCGGCGCCTTCTTCGCCGTCGTGCACCAGGATCCGGTGCTCTCGCGCATCAAGCTCGTCGCGGAGCCGTGGGACGTCGGGGCGGGCGGCTACCAGGTCGGCAACTTTCCCATCCTGTGGACGGAGTGGAACGGTCGCTTCCGCGACACGGTGCGCGCCTTCTGGCGGGGCGACCGCACTGTGATCGCCGATCTCGGGTATCGCCTCACGGGGTCGAGCGATCTCTTCGCCGACGACGGGCGCCATCCGCACGCGAGCATCAACCTGGTGACGGCGCACGACGGCTTCACGCTGCGGGATCTCGTGAGCTACGAGAAGAAGCACAACGAGGCGAACGGCGAGCAGAACCGCGACGGCCTCGACGACAACCTCAGCCAGAACTGCGGCGTCGAGGGGGAGACGGCCGACGAGGGCGTGCGGACGCGGCGGCTCACGCTCGCGCAGAGCATCCTGTCGACGCTCTTTCTGTCGCAGGGCGTCCCGATGCTCGAGATGGGCGACGAGCTGTGGCGCACCGAGCGCGGGAACAATAACCCCTATTGCCAGGACACGGCGCTGGCGTGGGTGGACTGGAGCCTCGCCGCCGACGGCCGCGAGAAGCGCGCGATCCTCGAGCACGTACGGGCGCTCGCGGCGCTGCGCACACGTAGCCGGGTCTTTCGAAGGAACCTCTACCTGCGGGGCGTGGCGGCGGCGCCGGGGTGTCCCAAGGACATCACCTGGCTCCGGCTCGACGGCCGCGAGATGACGGCGAGGGACTGGGCGGCGCCGGAGCACGCGGCGATCGCGTTCCGTCTCGACGGTGGCGTGGTCGACGGGACGCCGGCGGAAGAGGTGGTGGCGGGCGGCGAGTCGTTCCTGGTGCTGATGAACGGGGAGCGCGTCAGGTTGCCCTTCACGCTGCCCTCGCGGGAGCTCGGCGAGGCGTGGCGCGTGGTGCTCGACACGCGCGAGCCACCGCGAACGGGGCATGCGGTCGCGGCTTCGACGGGCATCGAGGTCGACGCGGGGAGTGTGGTGGTGCTGGTGGCGGAGTAGGGGTCACGACGCTTGCCCGCTCCCGCGACGAGACGCTCGGGTCGATGGCCGCGCGTCGCCGCGGTCGTGGCGGTCATCGCGGTCGTCGCGCTGGCCCACCGATTCGGCGTCCTGCAGCAGTTCTCCGACCCGTCGCGCATCAAGCAGACGCTCGTCGACCTGGGGCCCTGGGGTTACGTGGCGTTCGTCGTGGCGTACGCTGTCCTGCAGCCTTTTGGCGTCCCAGGGACGGTGTTCATCGTCGCGGCGCCCCTCATCTGGCCGTGGCCCGTCGCGTTCGCGCTGTCCATGACCGGCACGATGGCGGCGAGCGTCGTGGGGTTCTCGTTCGCGCGCTTCGTCGCGCGCGACTGGGTCGAAGGGAGGATCCCCGCGCGGTTTCGCCGCTACGACGACGCCTTGGCCCGCCGGGGCTTCGCGACGGTGTTCGTGCTGCGGCTCGTCTTCTGGATGCCACCCCTCCTTCACGCCTTCTTCGGCGTGTCGAAGGTCCGGTTCTGGACGCACTTCTGGGGCTCGCTGGCCGGGTACGTGCTGCCGATCCTGCTCGTGAGCCTCTTCGGACAGCGGCTCTTCGACGCGATGAGGAACGCTCCGCTCGGCGTGTGGATCGGTCTCGGGGTCGCGCTCGCGGCGGCCGTCCTCGGCGTCTGGGCCTTCAGAACCAGCCGACGATCCCGGTCCGCAGGCCGATGAGGCCCACGTGTGCGGCGTCCTGTCCCCCGACCGAGCGCCACAGGTCCGTGCTCGCGACGGGACCCAGCTCGAACGCGACCTGCCCGCCGAGCGTCATGATGAGCGGCAGCTGTCCGCCCACCCTGACGTCCTGCAGCGACGACACGCCGGTCGCCGGTGGCACGGGGACGGTGCCCGCATCGTAGGTGAGCAACACCATCGGCCAGAGCGCCAGCTTGTCCCCCAGCCGCAGCGCGTAGCCGAGACGCGGTCCCCCGCCCACGTTGTAGAAGGAGCCGTCGACGTCGGCGTACTCGAAGCCGAACGACCCGCCGATCGAGAGGTGCTCGAGCACGAAGCTGTCGATCGTCGTCCTGAACCCGAGACCCAGCGGACGGGTGGCGAGCCCGGAGTTGGCCGCGCCGATGTCGACGACGAACCCGAGCGCCCGGGACCCCTTCGCGCCGAAGGGCGCCGATGGGGCGCTGCTCCCCGCCGCCGACGTGTCGCTCGACGCCGGCGCCTCGGTGACCGCGCTCGGGGATCCGGCGCGCGCGGCGCGCGACGACAGGGAAGCCCACGCGACGAGCGATGCAAACAGAGCCAGGCGAGCCGTCGATGACCGGTGCAGTCTCATGGTCGTCCTCCAGACGGGAGGACGTTGAGCACCTTCCGTGCCGCTACCCCCGGATGGCCTTGAGCGGCGAGGTGCGTGCGGCCCTCACCGCGGGGAAGAGCCCACCGATGAGCCCCATCACGCCGGCGAAGACGAGGGCCTCGAGGATCACCCTGGCCGTCGGATCGAACGAGAAGACGATCTCCGACCAGCTGGCGGGGTTGACCATCGAGGGGTGGACGAACGCCATCGACAGCGAGGCGGCCGCTCCGATCGCGCCGCCGATGATCGAGAGAAGGACAGCCTCGAGGAGGAACGAGACGAGGACGCTCGACCGCGAGAAGCCGAGAGCGCGAAGCGTGCCGATCTCGCGCTGGCGATTGGCCACGGCCGCGTACATCGTGATCATCGCGCCGATCATCGCGCCTATCGCGAAGAACACGGATACCACCGTGCCGAGCGCGCCCACGAAGATCGCCGCGCCCTCCGACTGCTTCTCGTAGAACGCCGACTCGCGCATCGCCTGCAAGCCGAGGCGCTTGTCGTTCTCCACTCCCTCGCGGAACGCGTCGAACTTCGCCGGCGAGTCCAGATGCACCCGCACGCTCGACACGACCCCCTGCCGGCCATACGCCTGCCGGAGGAGATCGCGATCGACCCACACCTCGGACTCGTAGGCCGAGCCGTTCGCCTCGAAGATGCCCACCACCTTCACGGGTCGGTTCTTCTTGATGTCGAAGCTCTGGTCGAGATCGACGCCCCGGATGCGACCGCGGATGCGCGCTCCCACGATGGCCTCGTCGGTCCCCGCCTTCGGCGCACGGCCGGCGACGAGGTGCACCTCGGGTCGGAAGCGCATCACGTCATCGGTGACGCCGCGGATGGAGACGTTGGTGAAGCCGGTCTCGCCGAGCTTCTCCATGGCGCCGACGACGACGATCTCGGCCGCGCCCATCGGCTGCCCTCGCTCGTCCGTCTTCACGCCGGGCGCCGCGAGGATCAGCGGGACGCTCGAGTCCTCGATGACGCTGCCGAGCTCCGCGTCGCTCCCCATCCGGAGGACGATCGCGTTGTCGGGGTTGCCCGACGTCGCCATCGTCTTCTTGATGCCCGCGTTGAGCATCAGCGTCGACGCCAGCACGAAGACGACGAGCGCGATGCCCGACGCCGACGCGAGGGTCGTCGCCTTGCGGACGGCCAGGCTGCGGATGTTGTACTGAAGGGGGATCACGCGACCCTCCGCACGGCGTCGACGACCTTGATCTTGGACGCGCGCCAGGCCGGGATCATCGAGGCCCCGACGCCGAGCAGCGCCGCCAGCGACAGTCCCAGCACCATGTTGCCCGTCTCCAGCCGGAAATACGGGAAGAAGCCGCCCATGTTCTCCTCGATGAAGCGGCTGAACCCGAGGTTGATGAGGGGCCACGCAAGGAGAAGCCCCCACAGCCCGCCGAGGAGGCCGAGCGCCAGCGACTCGCCCACGATCCACATCGTGATGTGCCGCGGGAGGAACCCGATGGCGCGCAGCACGCCGTACTCGCTCGTCCGCTCGCGGACGCCCATGGCGATGGTGTTGCCCAGGATGAGCATCATGATGACGAGGATCACCGCCGACATGACGTCCATCGCCTTGAGGATCGCGGAGAACATCGCCAGGAACGATGCGTTGAAGCTGCGCTCGTCCTGCGAGAGCGTCGGCGTGTCGCGGTCCTCGAAGAGCTTGTCGAGGCCCACGCCGATGTCGGCCACGTGGCCCGGCTGGTCGACCCGGCTGACGATCCAGCCGACGTTGTCGCGCCGCTCCGGTGGCAGCGAGTCGTTCACGTAGTCCCAGTGGAAGACGAAGGTCGAGCGATCGACCGAGCGCGCCGACGCCTCGTAGATCCCGTCGATGTTCATCTGCCAGTCGCCCGGGTAGATGCCGCTCTGGAGGATGACCTTGTCGCCCACCTTCCAGCCCATCTTCCTGGCGAGGACGTCACCGACGATGGCCCCCTGCTTGTCGTGCTTCCACGTCTCCATCTGGTCCGGCGGCACCTTCATCTCGTCGAAGACGAGGAAGTACGTCGCCGGATCGACGGCGACCGTCGCGAAGAACTCGCGGTCGTGCTTGGGATCCTTCGCGCCGAACCAGTTCGCCCACGTGGCCATCTTCACGTGGGGGGCGTTGCGCACGTCCTCGACGTAGCGCTTGGGGAGCTCCATCACGAACGTCACCTTGTGGCGGGTGACGACGCGGTCCTTCGCGGCCCAGTCGGCCGCGCTCGCCCACGCCCAGATGACGGTGCGAAGGAGGAGGAACGCGACGATGGCGATGGCCACGCCCAGCGCGGTGAGAATCACGCGAAACTTGTTCCGCCCGAGGTTCCGGAGAGCGAGGCCCGTGAGCGTCATGACACGAGCTTTCCCTTGTCGAGGCGCCGGATGATCTTCGCGCGCTCCGCGGCGGCCGGATCGTGCGTCACCATCAGGATGGTCTTGCCGAGCTGGGTGTTCAGCTTGTCGAGGAGCGTCAAGATCTCGTCGGCCGCCTTGCGATCGAGATCGCCCGTGGGCTCATCGGCGACGATGATCGTCGGGTCGTTCACGATGGCGCGCGCGATGGCCACGCGCTGCTCTTGCCCGCCGGAGAGCTGGCGCGGGTAGTGCTGCATCCGGTCTTCGAGCCCCACGACCCGCAGCGCCGTCTGCGCGCGCTTCTTGCGCTCGGCCGAACCGAGGTTCGTGAGAAGGAGAGGGAGCTCCACGTTCTCGAGCGCCGTGAGCACCGGCAAGAGGTTGTACGACTGGAAGACGAAGCCGATGGTGCTCGAGCGCCACTTGGCGAGCGCGCCTTCGCCCAGCCCCTCGAGGTGCTTGCCCGAGACCTCGACCGTCCCCGACGTGGGGCGATCGAGCCCGGCGATGAGATTGAGCAGCGTCGTCTTGCCCGAGCCGGACGGACCCATCAGCGCCTCGTACGAGGCCGTCGGGACGTCGAGATCGAGGTTCTCGAGCACGCGCACTTCTTCCCCGCCGCGGGCATACGTCTTGGCGACACCCCGCAGCTTCACGATCGATTCGTCCGCCATCTACGGGCCCCTCTCCTTGATCGCCTGACCGTCTTCGAGCGTCGCCGGGGGCTGGCTCACCAGCTTGGTGCCCGGCGCGGGGCCGTCCACCAGCTCGAACCCGTCACCGAACGGCTTCCCCAGCGTGACGGGCACCATGCGCACGCTCCCCTGGTCGAGCGTGAATACCACCTTTGCGCCCGCACGTTCGACCAGCGCGGAGCCCGGCACGATGTGCTTGGGCGGCTCCTTCAGCTTGGACAGCTCCAGCGGCGCCTCGAGGAAGGACACGCGCGCCGCCATCTCCGGGAGCACCGTGTCGTCGCGATCGAGGAAACGCACCTTCACCGTCGCCGACGCCTTCGCCCGATTGAGCTGCGGCGACACCTCCACCACCTCGCCGCGCCAGCGCCGGTCGGGGTACGCGTCGAGGACGATCTCGCAGGGGCGACCCCTGGTCACGAGGTGCAGGCGCCCCTCGGGGACGTCGGTCTCCACCACGATCGACGTGAAGTCGGCGATCTTCGCCATCGGCGTGCCGGGCGACACCACGTCCCCCGGCAGCAGCGGCTTGGCGATGACCGTCCCGTCGATCGGCGCGCGGATGGTGGTGTTGCCGAGGTTGGTGGAGAGGGCGCTCACCTCCGCCTGCGACGCCGTCACGTCGGCGTCGGTCGCGTGCACCTGCTCCTCGAGCGACTTGGCGCGCGCGCCGAGATCGTCGGCGGTGGCCTGGGCGATCGCGCCCGTATCGGCGAGACGCTTCTCCCGGTCCCGCTGGAGCACGATCTCCGCCAGCTGGGCCCTCGCCGTCGCCGCGCGCGCGCGGGCCGCCGCCACGCGAGCCTGGGCGCTCGCCACGGCGACGCGCTGATCGCTCGCGTCGAGCTCGAAGAGGACCTGCCCTGCCTTGACCACCGCCCCCTCACGCACGTTCGCCTTGTCGACGCGTCCCACGAGCTTCGACGACACGTCGACCTCGATCTGCGGGACGACGTACCCGGTCGACGTGAGCTGCACCTGCGCCTGCGCGGGCGACACGAGCGCGACCTCGGTCACCGAGATCTCCGTCTTGAAGAGGCGTGCCTCGATCGTGGGAGCGGCGCGCCAGCCCGCGAACGCCAGCCCACCGAGCACCGCGAGGCCGATGAGCCACGGCAGCAGGCGCCCCGACGATCTCGGCGGGGGGTGCCGATCGATGCGAAGCGAGGCCAGATCGCTGGCGAGTTGGTCGTCCATCCCCATGTGCGCGGGCGCCAGCATAGCGATGCAGCCCCCCGGGTGCACGTTGCGCTGAGGGCAACCTTCGGGCGCCCATGCCGCATGATTCATGCGGCTCACCGGGCTGAAACGTCGCGGAAACAGACTCCGGATACGCCCTAGGTTCAAGCCAGCCTCCCATAACGGGAGCCTGGCTCAGACAGTCCGCTCGCAAGCTCGCGGGGTATGTTCATGGCGAAGATCGACACCGGCGACACGGCATGGCTCATCGTCGCGACCGCCCTCGTCCTCCTGATGACGCCCGCGCTGGCGCTCTTCTACGGCGGGATGGTGCGGCGCAAGAACGTCCTCTCAACGATCATGTACTCGCTGGCGGCGATCCCGATCCTCAGCGTCGCCTGGGCGCTCTACGGATACTCGCTCGCCTTCGGGCCGACCCACCATGGCCTCATCGGCGGCCTCGAGTACGCGGGGTTGGCGGGGCTCTCGGGGGAGGTCCACGGGACGGTGCCCACGCTGGCCTTCGCCGCGTTCCAGATGATGTTCGCCGTCATCACACCGGCGCTCATCTCGGGCGCGTTTGCCGAGCGCATGAAGTTCACGGCGTACGTGGCGTTCATCCTCCTCTGGTCGACGCTCGTCTACTACCCCGTCGCGCACTGGGTATGGGCCGACGGCGGTTGGCTGCTCAAGCTCGGCGCCCTCGACTTCGCGGGAGGCACGGTCGTGCACCTCACCGCGGGCATCTCGGCGCTCGTGTGCGCGCTCGTCATCGGCAAGCGCGCCGGCTACCCGAGGCACCGCTCGCTGCCCCACGATCTCACGATGACGCTCACCGGTGCGGGCCTCCTCTGGTTCGGCTGGTTCGGCTTCAACGCGGGGAGCGCGCTCACGAGCGGGCAGCTCGCCGCGCTCGCCTTCATGACGACGCACCTCGGAGCGGCCGGTGGGGCGATTGGCTGGCTGGTCGTCGAATGGCGTCACCGGGGCAAGCCCACGGCGCTCGGCGTCGCTTCCGGTCTCGTCGCGGGCCTCGTCGCCATCACTCCGGCCGCGGGCTACGTCGCCCCCTGGGCGGCGATCCTCATCGGCTTCATCGCGGGCGGGGTCTGTTACGGAGGCGTCCTCCTCAAGAACCGCTTCGGCTACGACGACTCGCTCGACGCCTTCGGTGTGCACGGCGTCGGCGGTCTGGCGGGCGCGCTGCTCACGGGCGTCTTCGCGCAGAAGGCCCTCAACGACGCGGGCGCCGATGGCGCGCTCTTCGGCAACGTGAGGCAACTCGGCATCCAGGGCCTCGCGTGCGCGGTCACCGGTACCTATGCGGCGGTCCTCACGTTCGGCATCCTCAAGGTCGTCGATGCGACGGTCGGTCTGCGCGTCCCGGAGAACGAAGAGCGCGAGGGGCTCGACGTGACCCAGCACGGCGAAGAGGCGTACGGCGAGTCGAGCGGCGGGATGAGCCACGAGAGGGTGGAGGAGCGGCTCGTCGTCGAGCCCGCGCGAGCGAGCGAGGCGGCGGCAGAATGACTCGATTCGTGATGTAGTCGCGTGATGCGCGCGCGCATCGCGGTCGTTCTTCCGGCTATCGCTGTCTGTCTCGCGTCGTGCGGGGGCAGCCCCCCGACGGTGGCGCCCACGGCCCCCGCCGCGTCCGCCGTGCCCGCATCCGCCATCGCCGCGCCCGAGCCGGCGCCCGACGTCTCGCCCGTGCCGGCGCCGGCCGGCCTCGGCTTCACCGTCCACCTCGCGCACCCTCGCGCGACGTTTCAGCAGCTCTCGTCCCTCCTCGGCTCGATCGCCGCCATGTTCGCGGGGGCGAAGCTCGATCCGGAGAGCCTCGTCGCCATGGCCGTCGGCGCACCGGTGGGCGCGGTCGTCGACCTCGACCAGCCCATCGACTTCGCCGTGTCCGACGTCGACTCGCCGGACAGCTCGCTGAAGATCGCGGGGTCCGTCGCCCTGAGCGATCCCGTCGCCGCGCGCGAGACGCTGGAGAAGTATTACAAAGCGATCCAGACCGCGCCGGGCATCCTCCGCCTCGAGCCTCGCGACGATGCGCCGGATGGGGCCTCACCGCGGCCGTGCGTGCTTGCTGCGTCGTCCAGCCCGGAGGGGACCGGCTCCCGGACGACACGGCTGGTGTGCGGCGACGAGGTCGATGCGGTGCGCCACCTGGCGCCGTACCTGACGCGCACGATGACGCGCCTCGCCTCGCGCGACGATCTCCGTGTGGAGGTCTTCGTCCGCGAGCTTCATCCGCCGAAGGCCGGGAAGAAGGAGCTCACGCCCGGTGGGTGGGCCCCCGTCGACGGGGGCACGGTCGATCCGACCGACAAGCTGTTCAACGATCTCACCGAGAAGCTGACCGACGACGTCGGCTCGGTGGTGCTCGAGGCGAGCTCCGACGGGGCGGCGGTCGACGTCCGGGTGTCGACGAAGTTCGTCGATGCCTCGTCTCCTCTCACGCGCGCGCTCGTCGGAGCCGGGACGCCGTCGGCGCCTCCCCCCACGGCGTTCGAGCGCCTCCCGCGCGATGCATCGTTCGCCTGGTACGCGCGAGGAGCGACACCGGCGGACCTCGGGCCGCTGCGCAACCTCCTGTTCGACAGTCTCCGCACCTGGCTCGCGGACGACGGCTACACGCCGGGCGCCCTCGACACGCAGCTCGCGCCCTTCCAGCGCCTCGTGCTCACCGGCGGCCCCTGGGTCGCCGCGACGGGTCTCGGGATCGACGGGGCGCGCGCGGCCCTCGATGCCTACGCCGGCGCGGGCAAGACGACGGAGGCCGCGCGCGCGAAGGCCCGTGCGGCGATGCAAGGCTGGATGGTCGCCGCCGTGGAGGAGCCGTCGCAGGGCTGGCTCGACGGCGTGCGCGAGCTCGTGAAGAACGATCCGGTGAAGCCGACGGGCAAGCCGCGCCGCAAGCGCGACCCGTCCAAGGAGAGCACGCGGCTCACCCTCGCCCCTGTGCCTGCCGCGCTGCAGCTGCCGGCGGGGACGCTGCACCTGGAGGCGCACGTCACGCAGAACCCCGAATGGACGCTGGCCCAGCGGAAGGCCAAGGCCAAGGTGACCGATCCAGTCGCCTCGCACACGACGCACGTCTTCGTCGTGCCCGACGGCGCGCGAACATGGTTCGCGGCGGCGGAGGACGCGGCGCTGGCCGCGACCGAGGTGCGCGGTTCGCTCTCGGGGGCAGGGGACGCGGGCACGCTGAAGACGCGGCGCGATCTCGACGCGCTCCGTGCGATGCCGGCAAGCACCGCCGGCTTCCTGTCGGTGGCGGGTCTCGTGGCGTGGCTCCACAGCGACTGGTCCGACGAGGGGCTGCGCAAGGCGCGCGAGTCGCTGCTCGGTCTGGCGGCGCTGAGCGATCAGGGGGCGACGCCGGTCCCGATGGCCCTCGCCGCGACGCGCGCCGCCTCGGGGAGCGGCGGCGACGTGCGGCTGCGCTTCGTCTTGCCGATCCATCTCGGCCTGGAGGTCGCGGCCTCGCCGCACTCCATCTTCTAGCCCCCGGTGGGGAGCGCCCCGTGGAGGATGACCTCGCGCTGGCCCACGATCCACACATCGGAGGCCGACGAGCCCCACACGCCGTAGAGCGTGGCGTCCGTCGGCGACGCGACGGGGCCGAACTGATCGATCCCCGCGGCGTACGTGTAGATGCGCCCCTGGTCGCCGGTGAAGAGGAAGCGATCGGCCGTCCCCCAGATCCCGTAGATGAAGAGCTGGTCCGCCCCCATCGCCGAGCGATCCTGGAAGATGAGGGACATGTCGCCGCCGAGGACGGCCGCGTCGGCCGGCGCGTTCGCCGTGAGCCAGGTCACCCCGAAGTAGTTGGTGCCGAAGAAGTAGCTCCCCGTGCCCCCGGGAACGGAGAACACGGAGCGGAACGAGATCGTGCGGTCCACCGCCGGATCGAGGTTCACGAAGCCCCCCGCGTTGACCACCTGGAAGATACGGTCGAGATCCGCCGGCATCGCGAAGGCGGTGATGCTCGTCCCCGCGATGCCCCAGAGAATCGGCTCGCCGGGAGCCGACGGTACGTCGGGGTTCGCCGGGAGCCCCGCTTCGCCGAGCACCATCGTCCAGCCGGGGATCCCCGTGTGCTTGCCGTAGATCATGCCCTCGGCACCCACCGCGAGGATGGCGTCGCCCGTCCCCCACACGCCGTAGAGAGCGGTGGGCGTGATCGCGTCGTCCGTCCACGCGGTTCCGTCGAAGTGCTCGATGACACCGCCGCCCGAGGTGTTGTCGATGCCCACCGCATAGACATCGCTGGCGGACGTCCCCCACACCGCCGCGAGGTCCCGTCCGATGACGGACTGACTGCGCTGCCAGGAGCCCTGGTAATACTCGTAGTGGACGTCGTTGGTCCCCACAGCGAACACGTCGTCCGGGTCCGCGCCCCAGACAGCGGCCAGCGCTTCCCCGCCCGGCAGCCCCTGGACGACGGTGAACGGGGAGCCTGCGTCGGCTGGGCTGGTCTCGACCTCAGGGGTGTCGCCGCCGGCGTCCGTCACGGGAGCGATCGACGCGTCGCGGAACTGGGAGCACGAGAACGCGCCCACCAGCGTGGAGAGCGTCGAGAGCGCGGCGAAGGCGGCCAGACGCCGCGGTCGGTGCATGGGAAGCGTCGAGCTCAGGGTTGGATCTCGAGCACGACGGGATGATCGCTCAGCGTCAAGGGTACCGAGCTGACGCCGTGGAGCGTCTGGCCGGGCGTCGTCCCGGTCGTGGGATCGACGCCGCCCTCGGGGAGCGGTCCGGAGGAGCCGGCAGTCGCACCGGACGAGCCGCATGCGGACAGGACGGGCGCCAGGATGGCGAGCACGGATCGCGCCGCCGATCTCCGGAGGGCCGTATCCATGAGCATCACCCTACACCCGCCGACGGGTCCGCCGCTCCCGATCGGCTAGTACTCCACGCCGCCGTGACGCGCACAGCCGCCACGTACGACGGTGCGGGTCCAGGTGCCGTCCGCACACTGCAGCGGCAAGCCCGGCGTCGTCACGACCGACGGCTCCCAGGTCGGCGCCGGCTGCGCCGCGAGGACGGCGCCCGCGTGACGCGCGGGCTCCGTGCCGGCGTGGCTCGCCGGATGGAACGCGATGAGCGCGGCGACGCCGACGCTGGCGACGACGCCCGCGAGACCGAGTGCGTGGGGCGGCCAGAGCATGATGCCTCTGGCCCTCTGCAGGGACGGGACCAGCGGCGCAACCAGCGAAATCGCCGCGTTTCTCGTGTCACACGCGCGTGAAGCCTGCCGTCCTCGGATCGCCGGCGATCCGGGGGCGCGGATCAGGCCTTCGCCGCGTCACGGCTTCACCGGCACCGGCGCATAGAGCGAGACGCCGCGCACGTTCTCGTCGACCTGCAGCGGGTGGCGAATCGACGGGAACGCGCGCTGCTCGCAGTCGCTCCGCTCGCACAGCCGGCAGGTGACGCCCACCGGCGTCGCCAGGTGGACGTTCTCCAGGTCCATCCCGTCGGAGTAGACCATCTCGCGCGCGTGCTCGATGCGGCACCCGAGGCCGATGGCCTGTACCGGCTGCTGAGCGTGGTACCCGCCGGAGTCCTTGTGGATGGTGCGGGCGAGGCAGAAGTAGCTCGCGCCGTCCGAGAAGCGCGAGACCTGGAGGCGGATCATCCCCGGCGTCATGAAGGCCTGGAAGATGTTCCACCGCGGGCACGCGCCGCTGAAGCGCGCGAAGCGGATGCCGCTCGCGCTGAAGCGCTTGCTGATGTTGCCGGCGACGTCGATGCGGATCATGTGAAAGTGCACGCCCTCGGCTCCCGGTCGCCGGAGCGTCGTGAAGCGGTGGCAGATCTGCTCGAAGCCGACCCGGAAGCGCCGCCCGATGACGTCGATGTCGTAGCGCTCCTGCCGGCACGCCTCGAGGAACGGCGCGTAGGGCATGAGGACGGCCCCCGCGAAGTAGTTGGCGAGGGCGACGCGCGCGAGACCGCGCGATTCGTCGCTCGTCAGGTGCGCGTCGCCGACGAGCCGGTCGATGCGCGCGTGCTGCGTGAGGAGCGCGATCTGGTGGGCGACCTGGAACGTGCGCGACCGCGTCGGGAGAAGCTCGCTCAGCGTGAGGAGCTTCTTCTCCTTGTCGAACCGCCGGAGGATGCCGCGCTCCGCCTCGCCGCGCGCGATGCGGACGTGGATGCCGTGCTGCTTGTCGAGGTAGCGGAGGAGCCCTGGGTAGAGCTCCTCGGCGTCGAACCGCGCCTTCTTCCACAGCTCCTCGGCGGCCTCTTCCAGCTCGGGCACGTGGTTCATATGCTTCTGCAGGAGGTCGCTCACCTCCTCCGACGGGAGCTGCGAGCGATCGACCCCCGAGCCTTCCTCGCCGTCGAGGCGGGAGGCCAGAGTGTCGCTCGCTTCGCGCTGGGTCTTGAGGGAGCTGTAGAGGGCGAGCACGGCGCGGGCGACCTGGGGCTGGTTCACGGCGAGATCGCGCAGATCGGTCGAGGCGAGGTGGTACGCGTCGAAGACCGGATCGGCGAAGACCTCGAGCAGATCACTGACGACGCGCGCGTCGTCGTCGCCGCCGAACGTGTGGAGATCGACGCCGAAGATCTGCGCGAGCTTGATGAGGAGGGGCGCCGGGAGCGGGCGGCGGTTCGACTCGATGAGGTTCAGGTAGCTCGGCGAGATGCCGAGCCGCTCCGCCATGAGCACCTGGCTCAGCCCCTCGCGCCGTCTCAGCGCCCGCACCTTGGCCCCGAGCCGCGGAAGCTCGCGATTTGCTTGGATCATGACACGTTTACAACGTTAACCGGTTTACAACCTGTCATTGACAATTCTCAACGTGGCCTACTTGCCGCGTACTTTCGGTACCTTGACCTCGTTGACGCGCTGCCCCACTGTAAACCCTGCGATGAGCGACGCCACCCTGCCGCTTCCCCCCGGGATCGTCCTCACGGTTCCCCTCCGACCGGGTTACGAGGCCGTGCTCACGCCGGCGGCGCTGGCCTTCGTGGCCGATCTGGCGCGGACCTTCGGACCCCGGGTGACCGAGCTCCTCGCGCTGCGCACCGGCCGCACGACGCTCGACTTCCTGCCGGAGACGGCCGCAGTGCGCGACGGCGACTGGACGGTCGCACCTCTGCCCGCGGATCTGCTCGATCGACGCGTCGAGATCACGGGACCCACCGAGCGCAAGATGGTCATCAACGCGCTCAACTCGGGGGCCAGCGTCTTCATGGCCGACTTCGAGGACGCCAACAGTCCCACCTGGGACAACCAGGTGCAGGGTCAGGCGAACCTCGCCGACGCGGTCCGTCGCACCATCGCCTTCACCGACGGCAAGAGCGGCAAGAGCTATGCGCTGAAGGACAAGGTCGCCGTTCTCTTCGTGCGTCCCCGCGGCTGGCACCTCGTCGAGAAGCACATGACCGTCGACGGCAAGCCCGTCCCCGGCTCGCTCTTCGACTTCGGCCTCTTCTTCTTCCACAACGCGAAGGAGCAGCTCGCGCGAGGCACCGGCCCCTACTTCTACCTGCCGAAGATGGAGAGCCACCTCGAGGCGCGCCTCTGGAACGACGTCTTCGTCCGCGCCGAGGAGAAGCTCGGCATCCCGCGCGGCAGCATCAAGGCCACCTGTCTCGTCGAGACGCTCCCGGCTGCCTTCGAGATGGACGAGTTTCTCTACGAGCTGCGCGAGCACTCGGCGGGCCTCAACTGCGGGCGCTGGGACTACATCTTCTCGTTCATCAAGAAGCGCGCGAACGAGCCCGACGCCGTGCTGCCCGACCGCTCGCAGGTGACGATGGACCGAGGCTTCCTCGCCGCGTACGTCGCGCTCCTCATCAAGACGTGCCACCGCCGCAACGTGCACGCCATGGGCGGCATGGCGGCGCAGATCCCCATCAAGGACGATCCCGCGGCCAACGAGGCGGCGATGGAGAAGGTGCGCGCCGACAAGCTCCGCGAGGTGAAGGCCGGGCACGACGGCACCTGGGTGGCGCACCCGGGTCTCGTCCCCATCGCGAAGGACATCTTCGACGCCCACATGCCGGGCCCCAACCAGCTCGGCGTGAAGAGGGACGACGTGCACGTCACGCGCGCCGAGCTCCTCGCCGTGCCGCCCGGGACGCGCACCGAGGCGGGCCTCCGGCACAACGTGCGTGTCGGCGTGCAGTACATCGAGGCGTGGCTGCGCGGCAACGGCTGCGTGCCGCTCTATTCGCTCATGGAGGACGCCGCGACCGCGGAGATCTCGCGCGCCCAGGTGTGGCAGTGGCTGCACCATGGCGTCACGGTCGACGGCGAGCCGCTGACCGCCGAACGCTTCGCACGCGTGGTCGCGGAAGAGATGAAGCGCATCCGGGTCGAGGTGGGCGACGCCCGCTTCCAGGGGGGACGCTTCCCCGAGGCGCGCGACCTCTTCGTGCGCCTCTCGACCGCACCAGGGTTCGAAGACTTCCTCACGCTGCCTGCCTACGACTTGCTCGATATCAAGGAGACCGACAAGCCATGACCGCCGCCGCCATCAAGCTCGAGACCCACGCCGAGGACCGTCTCCAGGCGAAGCGCTTCGAGGGCATCGTTCGACCGTATGCCAAGGCCGACGTCGAGCGGCTGCGCGGCTCGATCCACATCGAGCACACGCTCGCCAGGCAGGGCGCGCGGCGGCTGTGGGAGCTCCTTCACACGGAGCCGTTCGTGGCCGCGCTCGGCGCGCTCACGGGCAACCAGGCCGTCCAGCAGGTGCGGGCAGGCCTCAAGGCCATCTACCTGTCGGGCTGGCAGGTCGCGGCCGACGCGAACACCGCCGGGCAGATGTACCCGGACCAGTCGCTCTACCCCGTCAACAGCGTGCCGACGGTCGTGAAGCGCATCAACGCGTCGCTCCAGCGCGCCGACCAGATCGAGCACGCGGAGGGCAAGTCGAGCGGGACGCACTGGTTCGCGCCCATCCTCGCCGACGCCGAGGCCGGCTTCGGCGGCCCGCTGAACGCCTACGAGCTGATGAAGTCGATGATCGAGGCGGGCGCCGCCGGCGTTCACTTCGAGGACCAGCTGGCGAGCGAGAAGAAGTGTGGGCACATGGGCGGCAAGGTGCTGGTGCCGACGAGCCAGTTCATTCGCACGCTCGTCGCCGCGCGCCTCGCCTCCGACGTGTGCGGCGTGCCGACGCTCATCGTCGCCCGCACCGACGCCGACAGCGCGAAGCTCATCACGAGCGACGTCGACGAGCGCGACCGCCCGTACATCGTCGACGACGAGCGGACACCGGAGGGCTTCTTCCGTCTGAAGAGCGGAGTGGAGACCGCCATCGCCCGGGGCCTCGCCTACGCGCCGTACGCGGACATGGTGTGGTGCGAGACGAGCACGCCGGACATCGCCCAGGCGCGGAAGTTCGCCGAAGGGATCCACGCGAAGTTTCCGGGCAAGCTCCTCGCGTACAACTGCTCTCCCAGCTTCAACTGGAAGAAGAACCTCGACGACGCGGCCATCGCCAGGTTCCAGCGCGAGCTGGGCGCCATGGGCTACAAGTTCCAGTTCGTGACGCTCGCGGGCTTCCACTCGCTGAACTTCGCGATGTTCGAGCTGGCGCGGAAGTACAAGGATCGCGGCATGGCGGCCTACAGCGAGCTCCAGCAGGCCGAGTTCGCCGCCGAGGCCGACGGCTACTCGGCGACGCGTCACCAGCGCGAGGTGGGCACCGGCTACTTCGACCAGGTGGCCGAGGTCATCTCCGGAGGGCGCTCGACGACCCTCGCGCTCGAGGAATCGACCGAGGCACATCAGTTCTGAACTAGAGCTAGAGCCTGTCCCATCGCGGTGGCCCGGGGCACCGGATGCGGAGGATGTGGGCGCGGTCGATGCCCGCGATGATGCCGAGGGGAGCCCCTTCGTTCGCCCGGCAGAGGTCGTCGTCGAGCGACCGCAGATCGTCCGGGGTCGCGCTCTCGTTGACCGCCCCGTGCCAGCCCGCCAGCGTGATGACGGGGTACGAGCCGCGTCCGTACATCTGCACGCGGATGACGACGAGCTGCAGCTTGCCGAAGACCGCGTCCTTCAGCGAGCCGTTCCACTTTCTCATGTCGCTCGTGTTGAGTACGGCTTTGGCCGGGCCCTCGGGATCGCTGCCGTCGGGCCAGCGCGCGAGCGCATCGCGCTTCGCCTTGTCGTCCACGCCGAGCCGATCCCCCGCGACGTCCGCCACGAAGACATCGCGCACGGCCCCCGCGCCGGGGCACGCAGCCGCCGTCCTCACCTCGACGAGGACCTTGTCACCGGCCCGCGTGGAGGGGCGGATGTCGATGCACTCGAGCGACGCGCCGTACCGCTTCGTCGCGAGCGTGTAGCGGCGGACGTAGTCGCGGGCTGCGTCGCTGGCGTCGAGGTCCCAGTCGGGCTCGCGGCCGGGCTTCGGCGGCAGCAGAGAGGGGTCGACGGGCGGCGGGCCGGACTTCGGGATGAGATTGCCGGCGTCGTCGCGCGGGTGTCGAGCCCGCCACGCCGCGGCCACGGCCGCCGAGTCGGAGGGGGAGGGGGCCGCCGCCCCGGTAGAAGAGGCGGCGGAGGAAGACCCGTCCGCGTCGCTCGTCGGCTCGGGGCTCGCCTGGTTGCAGCCACCGCAGCCCGCCGCGGTGAGGGCGAGCAAAGCCGCGAGCACGGCGCCGATCGGGGCGCTGGGGGCGCGGCTGCGTTTCATGCTCTCTCGCTCGTGTACCCTCGAAAGGTGGCTGCATGGAAGCTCCTCATCGCGGCGGACCTCGGGCTAGACTGAGCGGTCATGGACGCGGCCGATCCGTCGTCGATTGACGCCCTGCTCGCCGCTGCGCAGTCGCAGTTCGCGGCTGGCCTGCCGGCGAGGGTGTCGGCGGTCGAAGGGTGCGTCGCGCGGGACGCCTGGGCGGACGCGCGCCGGGCCGCCCACAAGCTCCGCGGCTCGGCCGCGACCTACGGTTTCGCAGCCCTGGCAGCGGCGGCGGCGGCGATCGAGGACACGTTGCTCGACGTCGTCGAGCCCACCGACGACCAGCGCGCCCTCCTCGCCGGCCACCTCATCGAGGCGCGCGCCGAGGCCGAGCGCGCCGCCCGCGAGGCCCAGTGACCGAGCCCAGCGAGAAGCCCACCGAGGCGCCCCCTCCGTCGACCGAGCCGCGCGCCGTGCTCATGCTCGGCGAGCTGGTGGACGAGACCTACGAGGTGCGCTCTTTGCTCGGCGCCGGCGGCATGGGCGAGGTCTACGAGGCGCACGACCGTGTCCTCAACCGTCGCGTGGCGCTCAAGGTGGTGCACGCCGGCATCGCCAGCGAGTACCTGCTCCGGGAGGGACGCGCCCTCGCGGCCATCCATCACCCGGGCGTCGTCGGCGTGCACACCATGGGGATGCATCGCGGTGTCGCGTTCCTCGTGATGGAGCGGGTGCGCGGCCTCAGCGTCGATCGCCTGCTCGACGAGCGGCGCGCGCGCGGCGAGCGGTTCGGCGTCGCCGAGGCCCTGGAGCTCCTCGTGGCCGTCGCCGACGCGCTCTCGGTCGTGCACCGCGCCGGCCTCGCGCATCGCGACGTGAAGCCGGGCAACGTGATGCTGGCCCCGGCGGGGCGCGTCGTGCTCATGGACTTCGGCCTCGTGCTCCCGCAGGCGGATCGCGCCGGCCATCGCAGCGTGGCGGGCTCGCTGCAGTACATGGCCCCCGAGGCGCTGTCGGCCGACGTCGCGGAGGGCGCAGGCGGCCTAGTCGACGTCTACGCGCTCGGCGTCCTCGCGTACGAGCTTCTGACGGGCGTCACCCCGTTCGACGGCAGCGAGCCGGTGGAGCTCTACCGGGCCAAGACCCGGACGAAGCTTCCGCGCGTGAGCGAGCTTCGTCCTGAGGTCCCCGTGGCGCTCGACGACCTCGTGTCGCAGCTGATGGCGCCCGACGCGCACGACCGACCGCAGGGCTCGGAGGCCGCGCTCTGGCAGCTCCGCGCGCTCCGCACGCGCATGGGGCACGGCGGCGAAGCGCGCCCGTTCTCGGTGCTCGTGGTGGACGACGACGCCGACATGCGCGCCGCGCTGACGCTCTACGTGCGCGCCGCCGCGCCCGACGCGGAGGTGGAGGCGGTCGCCGACGGACGGCAAGCGGTCCGCGCGGTTCGCCGCCGGGTGCCGGACCTGCTGCTGCTGGATCTG
>Ga0182030_10004985_pt1 | contig 28269 bp, 26 predicted proteins | sample 812S3MmetaG_FD_121299 | JGI IMG/M metagenome (GOLD analysis project Ga0182030, IMG submission 121299) | Permafrost microbial communities from Stordalen Mire, Sweden - 812S3M metaG (Illumina Assembly) | ecosystem: Environmental > Terrestrial > Soil > Wetlands > Permafrost | place: Sweden... | reverse complement strand
CTCCTGGCATAGTGTAGTTTTTTAAGTTAGCGAATTGATCATATCGCAAAATTAATTTTACGGACCTTGTTAGGATACCGCATCTACTACACTATGCTTTTCTTACATAAATACTCTGCGTTTTTGAAGGGTCGGTGCTTTATAGTTTCGGCCATGCTGTTACATTTGCCCTTAAACTATTTTTAAACGATACTCACGCAGAGTCCTCTATCGCAGAGCCGAAAGAGAGACTCTGCGGGGAAGGGCGGAGGTTTCTATTTTTCGCTTCCTTACATACTACACCCCTTCCTCGCAGAGTCTCCCTTTCTGGCTTTGCAGAATGGGGACTCTGCGTTTTTGAGGACCGCACTTTATAGAGGCGAAGGGGTATCAACCAAACCGACAAATTAGAGCTTCATCACGCAGAGTCCTCTATCGCAGAGCCGAAAGAGAGACTCTGCGGAGAAGAATCTGGAGGGAACTTTTCACACCCTCACCACCTCAAACTCCCCCTCCTTCCCTCTCAAAACCTCCCTTATATGGGCATCATCCGTATCCGTTAAAAACACCTGGCCAAACTCCTCTCCTGCTATTAGTTCAACCAGCTTTTGGCTGCGGTCGTTATCCAGTTTGTCAAATATATCGTCTATCAGTAAAAAGGGTTTAAAGTCTTTGTTGCGGCATATAAAATCGTATTGGGCAAATTTAATGCTGATAATAAAACTCTTCTGCTGGCCCTGGCTGCCAAAGCGCTTAATTTTGACGAGTGCTTCAGGCCGTTCATTACTAACAGGTGTTAGGAAAAACTCAATATCATCCTTATGTATGCCCACATCCGTGCGCTGCAGCATAATATCGCGGTCGAAATTGCGCTTTAAAAGTTCATTAAAAGGCTTATCATTTAGCTGGCTGTTATAGGTAAAACTCACCGCCTCGCGCTCAAAACTCAGTTGCTTGTAAAACTGCTGAAAAATGGGGTATAGCTTATCAATTACCACCTTGCGGGCTTCATATATATGATTGCCGAGGCCAATAATCTGCTGGTCGTAGGTTTCAATTAGCGGTTTATCTACCTGCCGGGTTTCGGCAAAACGTTTCAGTGCGGCGTTGCGCTGGGCCAGCACTTTATTATAAGCTATCAGCCGGTCAAGATACTCATGATTTACCTGGCTGATAGTATTATCCAGAAACCTCCTCCTCTCCTCGCTGCTACCCAATATTAACTGGCTATCATCCGGCGAAATAATAATAGCCGGAAAGTTGCCGACGTGGTCGCTCAGCTTGGGCACGGGGCTATCGTTAATAATTAACTCCTTACGCTTATTGGCCGCCAGTTTGTAAACAATGTCAAACGGCTCTTTATTGCGGCTAAGCTTCCCCTCTAACCTGAAAAAGTCTTTGCCAAACAATATATTCTGCTGGTCGGTGCTGTTAAAGTAGCTTTTGGTAAGGCAGAGGTAGTAAATGGCATCCAGCAAATTGGTTTTACCTACGCCGTTATTGCCAATCAGGCAGTTTATCTTTTTATGAAACTCAACCGACCGGCTTTCGTGGTTCTTAAAATTAAGGAGTGTGATTTTGCTTAGAAACACTATTTTTGGCTGCTTTTATTTGGGAATACATTTTTATCGCAAAGATGCAAAGGGTGCAAAGAAGCACTAAGAAAAAATGTTTTAATACATTTATCACAAAGCACACAAAGTTCAATACAAAGAACACCAAAATATACTCTTTGTGGCCTTTGTATTGGCATTTTTCTTTGTGCTCTTTGTGTTAAATTGCATTTGGATTTAATTTTGAAGTGAAAATAAAGTAACGTGACAAAAGTAACTAAAGACACCTATTTATATTGGTACGAGCTGATGCTGAAAATGCGCAGGTTCGAAGAACGTGCCGGAATGTTATATGGGCAGCAGAAAATAAGGGGATTCTGTCACTTATATATAGGCCAGGAAGCCATTGCAGCCGGCACCATGAGCGCCCTTAGGCCTGACGACCGGATGATAACCGCCTATCGCGACCATGCCCTGGCCATTGCCAAAGGCATTACCTGTAATCAGGCTATGGCCGAACTATTTGCCAAATCTACAGGCTGCACCGGTGGCAAAGGTGGCAGTATGCACTTTTTCAGTAAAAAACACAGCTTTTTTGGTGGTCATGCTATAGTAGGTGCTCAAATACCGCTGGGGGCAGGCATTGCCCTTGCCGACCAGTATTTGGGTAAAGACAACGTTACTATCTGCTATTTCGGCGATGGGGCCGCCCGCCAGGGTGCTTTGCACGAAACCTTCAACATGGCTATGATGTGGAAGCTGCCGGTAATATTTGTGGTTGAAAACAACGGTTATGCGATGGGAACTTCGGTAGGCCGTTCATCAAATGTAACCAAGATATCAACATTAGGCGAGGCTTATGCCATGCCTTCTGAGTCGGTTGATGCCATGCAATGTTTGCCTGTGCATGAAGCCGTTGAACGCGCTGCCGAACGTGCCCGCAAAGGAGAAGGCCCAACCTTTTTAGAGATGTGTACCTATCGTTACAAAGGCCATAGTATGAGTGACCCGGCCAAGTACCGCACCAAGGAAGAAGTAGAGGCTTACAAGAAACTTGACCCACTTGAAACCACACTGGATACCATCCTTAAAAAGAAATATGCTACCCAGGCCGAAATAGATGCAATTACAGCCCGGGTTGAGAAGGAAATTGACGATTGTGTAAAGTTTGCCGAGGAGTCGCCATACCCTGAAGATACCGAACTGTATAATCATATATACACACAAGCCGACTACCCCTACTTGATGGAATAAACAAAGTGATTATATTCGCACCTCAAAATTGCCGCAAGAGCGGGTGTTAAAACAAAACAAATGGCTGAAGAAATAGAAGAAACAACCGGAGAAGAAATTCAGGACCGTATTGAGCAGATTGAAGAGTATGTAGCAGAAAACCCGAAAGTAGTTTTTGGCGGCGCTGCTGTACTGCTGGTTATTGTTCTTGCTGCTATTTACGGTTTTGCAAAGTATTTGCCTGATGAAAATTTAAAAGCGCAGAAAGCTATTTACATGGCTGAATTTGCCTTTGGCAAAGACTCGTTTGCGCTGGCGTTAAACGGCAACATAGCTTACAAAGGCTTTGCCGATGTAGCTAACAAATACAGCTGGACCAAAACCGGTAACCTGGCTAACTACTATGCCGGTATTTGCTGCCTTAACCTTAAAAAGTATGATGAGAGCATTAAGTACTTGGACAAATTCAGCACCAACGATGCAATCCTGGGAGCACTGAAATTAAGCGCCACCGGCGATGCTTACTCTGAAACCGGCAAGTTTGACGAAGCCGTTAAGTATTATGAGAAGGCTGCAAACTTCAGCGATAACGAAAACTATACCCCGTATTTCCTGTTTAAAACAGGCTTAGCTTACGAAAAGGAAAAGAAATACGCTGATGCCAAAAAACTTTACGAAAAAATTCGCGACCAATATCCTACAAGCGATGAAGGCCACGACATTGAAAAATATATAGCCCGCGCCAGCGCTGGTGCTATCTAAATAAAATTTGGTTTAAAATAATTTAGGAGGGAAATGAAAATTTCCCTCTTTTTGTTTCGCCCAGGGTCATCATAAAAACGCGCCGTCATTAAAAAAATGTTCTTTGCTTAACTTCGTTTCTCAGCCCCTTCCGTCCCCTAAAGGGGAAACCAAGGCAAAACAGCCCAATACAGCGTTAAGCACAAATTCTGTATTTGCATTTGGCTTTAGTTTCCCCTTTAGGGGACGGAAGGGGCTGGCTGCTTGCATTAAAAACCTTAGCCATGTCATCCAAACAAAAAAACCTTTCAACCCATAAAGAATTTTCAGCCCCACATGCTGCAAAATTTAAAATAGCTATAGCCGTTTCGGAATATAACGAGGATATCACCTTTGCCCTGCGCGATGGTGCAATTAAAACGCTTAAAGAAAACGGCGTAAAGGAAAAGAACATCATTGTAAAACTGGTGCCCGGTGCATTTGAACTCCCCCTGGCCGCAAGCTGGCTGTATGAATACGAAAATGTGGATGCAGTTATCTCCTTAGGCTGCGTTATCAAAGGCGATACCGATCACGATATCTATATCAATAACGCCGTATCAACTGCTATTATGAACCTCAGCCTTGAAACCGGTGCCCCATTTGTATTTGGCGTAATAACCCCCAACAACCATCAGCAGGCTATAGACCGCGCAGGTGGCAAACATGGTAATAAAGGGGTTGAATGTGCAGTGGCTACTTTAAAGATGTTAGAATTGAAGTATGAATTAAAGAGTTAGTGGGAATTTTTGGCTTTGGCTTCCCCTTTAGGGGACGGGAGGGGCTGAGCCCCTGGCAATGAGGCAACCAACCAACAATTTCAAGCGCTTTTAATATCATTATCAATCATAAATCAAAAATCAGCATTCTTAATTCTATGAAACTCCACACCATAGACACCGGTTTTTTTAAGCTTGACGGCGGCGCCATGTTTGGTGTTGTGCCTAAAACCATGTGGCAAAAACTAAACCCGCCCGATGAATACAACATGTGCACCTGGGCTATGCGTTGCCTGTTGATTGAAGATGGCAAACAACTTATTTTAATAGATTGCGGCCTGGGCAATAAACAGGATGAAAAGTTCTTCAGCCACTACCAGCCCCATGGCGATGCCAGCCTTGAAAAGAGCCTGAACCAATTGGGCTTTACCCGAAATGATATTACCGATGTCCTCCTCTCCCACCTTCATTTCGACCATTGCGGTGGTGCTATTGAGCGGGACAAAGAAGGGAAACTGGTGCCTGTGTTTAAAAATGCTACCTACTGGAGCAACGAAAAACACTGGGAGTGGGCCACTAGACCTAATGCCCGTGAGAAGGCCTCTTTTTTAAAGGAAAACATACTGCCCATACAAGAAAGCGGGCAGCTAAAGTTTGCAGAGGAAGGAAGCATGGTTATTAACCCTAACATCACTTTAAAAACAGCTTCCGGCCATACGGAATCTATGTTTATCCCGCACATTAAATGGGGCGACAAAACCATTGTTTATTGCGCCGACCTTTTCCCCAGCATGGCGCATTTGCCTTTGCCTTATGTAATGGCTTATGATACACGGCCCCTGCTAACCTTAGATGAAAAGGAGAAGTTTTTAACTGAAGCCATAGCCAATAACTACATTTTCTTTTTTGAACACGACCGGAGTATTGAGTGCTGCAGCTTGAAGCAGACGGAACGGGGTGTGAGGGAGGATGTGGTTATGAGGTTGAGTGAGTTGTAATCACGCTTTAAAGGTGGACATTGCCGGATATTTAATTACTTCTATAAAATGAGAGTTAAGGTGGTCAAAATCTTTATCCGTTGTTATTAATTTTGCATCTGCCGCTTTAGCTGTTGCTGCAATCCATAAGTCATTTTTCCCCATATTACGAGGCGTAAATTTTACCAGCTTATCTGATAATTTCCCTTGACTAAAGGCACTGATATTTGCGTACGCATTTATCAATTCGCCATCGGTCTCGCTGATACCAATTACAATTAATAACCGCAAGAGTTCCCGCAGCAACTTCATCTTTTTGGGTCCCCAGTTGTTTTGCTTCCCAAGTGACAATAACTCCGCCTGCGTAACAACCGAAATTATAACCATATTACCGGGATCAGTCAGTTTATGATCTGTCTCTATTTTTGTATATAGTTCGTGTTTGCGAATGTAGGCAAGCGCAACATTTGTGTCGAGGATATATCTGCTCATTTCGTCAATTGCTTGGATAGGGATTCAAATGTTTCATCACCTGGCCAAGTCCCTATAATCTCACTTAAATGATTTTTTTTACCTTTCTCTAACCATTGTTTTTGCAATTGCTCTGTTACTGACTCAATTTTAGGCCTGTTAGCTAAATAAACTCCGCCTTTATCAGCTTTTTTATCGGTAGGTACAAGTGCTCGTGCTGAAGATTCAATTTCCGAAATTCGATCTATATTAACAGAATAAAATATATTCTTCCCATCGCGCTGTGCGTTAACTATACCAGCCTTTCGCAAGATTGCCAGATGCTGTGAGGCAATCGATTGCGCCAAATGAAGTTCAGTGTATATATCCGAGATAGAAGCTTTGCCTTTTTTCTCAATTAATACTAACAGTCTTTTGCGCATAGGGTGGTACAAAGCTTTAAGGTTAAATGAAGCTTTCTCTCCAAGTTTCATTTCTACTTCAATACCGCGCTTTTTCAATTTTAATGTTGACATAAGAATAATTTTCCCTTCCCAAATATAGGCACCTTTTAAGTGCTTTGCAACCTGCCCCTAAAGTAATAAGCTTTAAAATCCTTCAAAAAATACAATCCTTATTTTCTCTCATTCGCCATTAAACTTACTTTTGGCTTATGTCAATTACCGCCAAACAAATCCTTGAATCAATCCCCCAGCGTTTTCGCCCTGAAAAAGCGTTGGATTATAATGCCGTTTTCCATTTCAATATATCCGGCGATGAGCCGTTACAATACACCGTTACCATTAAAAACAGCGCTTGCCAGCTACAAACCGGTTTGCTGGGCACTGCCGACTGTGTTATAGCCACCAAATCAAAAGTATATATTGACCTAGAAACCGGTAAGGCCAACCCGCAAATGACCCTTATGCTGGGTAATATCAAGGTAAGCAATATAGCAGCCATGATACATTTCTCCAGGTGCTTTAGAAAGTTCGAGGCCGAAAATTTAAAGCCTGCCGTTGCGACTTCCTATTTAAACAGGGCACCCAAAACGGGTCCATTGTCCGGTGTAAAAATCATTGACTTTACACGCCTGTTACCCGGCCCTTTAGCCACGATGTTTCTGGCAGATTTGGGCGCCGATGTTATAAAAGTAGAAGACCCCGACCGGCCTGATTATATCCGCGATTTTGAACCGAAGATAGAAGGCATGAGCATGTTTTACCTGGCGCTCAACCGGTCTAAAAGAAGCCTGGCTGTCAATTACCTTTCACCTGAAGGGCGGGTGCTTATTCATGAATTGGTAAAAAGCTCGGATGTTTTAATTGAACAGTTCCGCCCGGGTATTATGAAGGAAATGGGACTGGGCTATGAGGAACTTTCAAAGCTAAACCCCAGGCTCATTTATGTTTCTATTACCGGTTATGGTCAGCACTCCACCATGTCCAATGCCGCAGGCCATGATTTGAATTATATTGCCATTGCAGGGGCTTTGGGTATTACCGGCCTGGCAGACGGCGCGCCCGTTATTCCCGGATTTCAGCTGGCAGATATTGCCGGTGGCTCTTACATGGCTATGAATGCCGTTATGGCGGCCTTGTATCAGCGCGAAAAAACCGGCAAAGGTGATTTTGTAGATGTATCTATGACTGATGCGGTTCTTCCTTTTGTATCCATGCAGTTTGCTTATCAGCAAGGCCTAAAAAAAGACCCCGGTAGAGGTAAATTTGAACTATCGGGCGCCTTGCCCAATTATAACGTATATGCCTGCAGCGATGGCAAATATGTTGCCCTCGGCAGCCTTGAACCCAAATTCTGGAATAAATTTTGTGAGAAGGTTGATAGGAAAGACTGGTCGGCAGGCTTCCTTAAAAAGGACGAAGAACTGGAGCTATTAAAAACTGAGGTGCAGCAATTATTTAAAACCAAAGCGCGTGAAGAATGGCTTAACTTCTTTAAAAATGAAGATATTTGCATTACACCCGTTAACGAATTATCCGAATTGGAACACGATGAATATTTGAACGGGAGAAATATGTTTGTCAATAACGAACATCCTGCCGTAGGTAAATATAAAACCATCAATCAACCCTTAAAATTCAGCAGCAGTAATTTTGATAACAACTGGAATGCCCCTGATTTAGGTGATGATACTGCTTCAATTTTAAAGGAGTTGAAGTATGATGAGAAAGGTATTTCTAAATTGAATGCGGAAGGAATTATTAAAACAAAAAGCGCTGATTCATAAATCAGTCTGGAAATTTAAAGCAATGAAGCATAGAAGTTTGATACGGGTTTGGTTTCTTCGTGGTTGGCGTCCCCGCCAACCACTGGCACTTGCAACTACCCCGGCAATAAAATACGGAATGCTTGCCACCTTCCTTTGCCTGCAGGTTGCAGCCTATTCAAGCGACCTTACCAAAGCATTTAAATACCTTAATACCGGCGATTATACCAATGCCCAAAAATACCTGCTGGAGGTAGTTGCAGAGGACCCTCAAAACCCTGCTGCCAACTTCGGCATGTCGAAATTTTACTTTTTGAAGGACAACAAGCTTTATAATCTTGATTCGGCCAATGCCTATATTAAAAAGGCGATCAGTAAAGTGCCATTAAATCCTGACGACAAACAAACCAAAAAATACTTAACGCTGGGCGTTCGCGATTATACCATCAAAGCGTTGCAGCAGGATATTAACCAGAGGGCGTATTCGGTGGCCGAAACCCAACATACGTTCGAGTCGTACCAGTTTTATATTGATAATTATACCGATTCCGGATTAATTGTTCGTTCAGTTAACATGCGTAATCAATTGGCTTATATCAGGGCCCGTGGCAAGAATGACCCTTGGGCCCTCGATACTTTTATCAAAACTTACCCCAAGGCCGACCAGGTACCCGAGGCCAAAGAGTTATTTCAGAAACTGCTTTATGAGCAAACTACCGCTGATAAAACTTATACCTCTTATAAGAAATACCTCGACCTCTACCCAACCGGTGCCTTTGTGAAAGAAGCGCAGAAACATTATGAAGAGCTCCTGCTTGAGTATTACAACAATCGCCGCGACCTGGAAGGGTACAAGGAATTCGAGAGCAAGTATAAAACCCACCCGGCTTTTAACGCAGTGCAGGACAGCATTTACGCTATTGTAACCAGGCCAAATACTATTGATGCATTCCGGACTTTTGTAATGAATTATATAAACAACCGTAATGTTCACCAAGCGTGGCTAAAATTATATGCCCTCTCTACAGCCGAAGCCACAGAACAAGCCTATCGAAAATTTTTAGATGACTACAATGATTTTCCCGATAAACCTAAAGTGTATCATGATATCGAGTTGTCCAAACTCAACCTGCAACCATTTAAACAGGATGAGAAATTTGGCTATGCTTTTGCAAAAGATACTTCGCCTGATTCCTTGACCCTCGTAATCCCGGTTCAATACGATGAGGCTACAGCATTTAAATGCGGTGTTGCCGCAGTCAGAAACCAACCCTGCACAGATGCCCGTTGCAGTTATTTTTACATTGACAAAGACAATAAGAAAGTTTTTGGCGATAAGCAATTCAACTATACCGGCGATTTCGACAACGGGTTTGCTATAGTAGGCATTGGCGATTGCGATGTTGACAGTTGCAAATACGGCATGATTGACAAATTAGGTAACTGGACCATCTTACCCATTTATGATGATTTTGAGGACCCCACCAGTGGCTTATACGAAGTAGCACGCGATAGCCTGCACGGATTTATTAACCAGCAGGGCAACGCAGTAATCAGCCTCAAATACAGCAACGCGGTTCCGTTCAGCGAAGGGGTGGCTGCTGTAGCACTTGATACAAGCTGGTTTTTTATTGATACGCAGGGTAAACAACTATTCTTCGATAATTTTCACGATGTATCTAACTTTAAAGATAGCCTTTGCGCAGTTAGCAGAGACGGTGAAAACTGGGGATATATCGACCGCAGCGGCAACTTCGTTATTGAGCCGCTTTATGAAGATGCCGGCGACTTTGAAAACGGAATTGCTATAGTTTCGAAGAAAGAAAAAGACCTGAAACATAAAGGCCTTTACATCAGCCAGCGGTACAAAATTGATAAAACGGGTAAGGTAATAGAAAAGCTGCTGGCCCCTAAAGAAGCTTCTAAAAAGGGAAAAAAGAAAAGGGGAAAAGGTTAAGATATTATCAATACTTTTTATTCCGGTTGAATAAAGAGGTCTGTTACCTTAACTTCAAAGGCATTACATATTTTAAGCAAAGTAAGTACGGTTGGATTAGTCATACCCGACTCAATTCTTGAAAGGTTTGCTTTTTCAATTTCACTTACCGTTGACAAGTACTGCTGGGTCATTCCTTTTTGTTTCCTGATTTTCCGGATGCGGGAACCAAGCTGAATAAGAAATATATTTCTTTCCATCGACAAAAAATTTATGGGTTTAGGGAATGGGTAGACTGAAAGTAATCATTTAAAACAATGAAACAAAAAAAACATACCATGTAACTTAGGTAGTGTTAAAACGAGATTAGCAGTTCAGCTTCTATCGGGGGTAGGCAACAAAATGCTTTAACCCATAGCAGAAACCAGGGTTACGATTATTTTTTCCTGGGCAGGTTTGCTTCTACAAATTTCTCTAACTGCCCTTTTTCATCAAGCGCAATAAGTTTTTCCAGGTTTTTGTCCTTAGCAAAACTACTCCCTTTTTTGTAGACTTTGATAGCGCCCCTTATCGCTTGCATAGCAGCTTGCGCAGGGTTTGATTTATCACCATTTTTCAGCTCATACAAAGACCACTCGCCCATGTATACCACCAGTAAAGGGAAATTCTTTTTTTGCTTAATGTTTAAAAAGGCAGGCTGAATATCAACGTGTACATTAGGCGCACCATTTACCCAATTAAAAAGAAAGCCGTAAGCGTCAGAGTGGCGGTCCTTATCCTGGTCGAGCGGAGTAGTTTCTATCCACTTAACACACTTGGCCACATAAGGCTCGTAAGTAGCATAGTCCACCGTGTATTTTAAAGTAATGTTTTTGGGTAGATCAAGGCCTTGTGCAACAAGTTGAGTTGATAAAACGGCCAAAACTCCGGCTAAAAACAGGCTATTTGCTTTAAACATATCTAAGTCAGATTGTTTTCAAATATACTAAAAAGGGCCGATTGCATGTGCCTTTTGACAGTCATATTCTTCCCTGGGCCATACTTGTGCCCTTTTTACCATGCAATGTAAAAGCTGTTTGACATTTATGGGTGCAAAACCCCTGTTTGGCATACCGCTTATTCAGTCGTTATTTGTGAAAACCGAAAGTGGAGGAATCAACATCCATATTATTATCTGATGCGAACGCTCAAAGCGAACTCCATATTCAACAGCCGTTGTATAGCAACAGCCATCTCTCTAAATTAGTTGAAACCGAAAATAAACTAAATCAGGTATTTGAGGAATATACCGGACGGATTGAGTCGTTTATGATGATGTTAGACTCGCTTAAAGAAGGCGTTTTTCTGATAAACAAAGCGGGCGAAGTTTGTTACGCCAATGAACCGGGCAACGTATTTATGAAGGATTTTGGGAGCACCTTGCCGGATTCCCTCTCCTATCGCTCACTGCCACAGGAAGAAATTATAACTGTAAACATCAGTAATCAACCCGACATCCAAGTTCGCGCCAGCAACTTTTTATGGAACGGCGAGCAGTGCAATCTGTTCATTTTGGAGAAGAAGGAGATGGTTAAGCCGGAGGTTATTCTCTCAGGCCCTGTAACCGATAACGGACCATTTGCATCGCTCATGAATTACCTGAACCAAATTGCCGAACACGAGGCTAACGGAAGGTCCGGTGAAGCTGCCGGATGTGCTGAACTGGCAGGCAAAACGCTGGTGCAAAGTGAAAAGGTGCTGGGTGATTTGAAAACGTATATCCGGCTGACAAACTACAAACCCCCGGTAACACAAATTTCAATGCAAATGATTGCAGGGGATGTTTTAAAGTGGAAGGGCCCCGAAATTGAAGACGCTGAAATTGAAATAAGCATCTCTGAATTACCCGAAGCAACGGGTGATAAAGACCTGATAACTAATTTATTAAAACATCTTATCAGCAATGCAGTTAAGTTCCGGAACAAGGGTAGAAAAGCTATTATAGATATAGGCCACAACAAAAGCGAAGGCCAGGTTATTTTCTGCGTTCGCGATAACGGCATTGGGATTTCAAAAAAACATCATGAGGAAGTTTTTAACCTGTTTTTCAGTTTAAACGACCGGGTAGAATACCCTGGCAATGGAATGGGGTTAGCCATTTGCAAAAAAATAGTTGAGATGCACGGAGGAAAAATATGGGTAGAAAGCCTGCCGGGACATGGCAGTAACTTTTACTTTAAGTTAAATGCTAAGTAATAAAGGCTGGATAAGCCAACCATAAATATCATGAAAAAGTTTTGCAGCAAATGCGGTAACCGGTTAGATTTAGGTAAAAGAACATGCACCATCTGCAGCGCATTTAACCCCTACTTTATTGCGGGGTTTGCGTCATCGGAAGACAATGAAACCGGCAGTAATATTTCCGAAAAACAGGCAAACGGCCAGGTTTTAGAACAGCCGCTTGTAAAAAACGATTATGCCGCCGACCTTGTACGCCTGCGCCGGGAACAACTCGAATATCAAAAAAACGAGTTTGAATTGAAAAACGAATTACTGAAGGTAAAAGAAGAAACCCAGCAGTATAAGAAAGAAACCTTCGAACTGGTAACTGAGGTAAAGAAAGAATTGCAGGATATTGAAAACGAAAACAGGCTTTTAAAAGAAAAAGTTGAATCGCTTAAAAGCAGTGCTACCACTCAGCAGGTTGAATTAACTCCCTCTGCTGTTACGCCGGCAGAACATAAAACTGAATCAAAAAAAGGAATGGTGATATTGGCAGTGTCTGTATTATTTATTGTGGTAGCGGCAGCATCATGGTTCTTTTTTAACCATACGACCAAAAATCCACAAGTAAATACTGCAGGTGTTATCCCAATTGGAAACAACCCCGATTTAAACAGCACAGAAAACAGAAATTTAAGTCCCCGGCCAGCAAAAACGGAGACTGCTCCGGCTAAAAAATTACTTGCCGTAGCCGGTGTTGCATCAGCAGCTAAGCCCGTTCCCTCAGTTCCTGCGCCAGTTGCTCAACCTGTTAAGAAATCTGCACCAGAAGCCTTTTCACTTACCGAGTCAAAACTGAAAGCTGACCTTATTGGAAAAAAACTTTCAGGCTGCGATATTACTATCAATAATGCCGGCGAAATTAACAGCATCAGCAACCTGGTTTTGGTTGACAGGCTCTCGGCCTCCTATTTAAAATATAAGTGTATCGTTAAAATAAAACAGGGCAATGAAGCTTACATTTCTTCACCTTATATCTATTATTCGGCTGAAGGGTCTTTTATAAAGGTTGACGGAACCAACTGCGAATAATCCATTAAACCAGGTTATGAAAAAAATATTAGCTATCCTCTGTCTTCTTGCAGTCAACAAATTATTTGCACAAGACTATTTAACCGGTAAGTTGACTGATGAGAAATCTGTCACGCATACCATTTATTACGACCGTACGCAATTGCTGGTTAGCAGTAATGTTCATCAAACTTTATATAAGGTGTTTGATGAAAACAAAAAGAGTCTCTATACTATTTTCATTACTCATGATAATGATAAAGCAACAGTAGCTATTTCAATCAGCACCGCAGGGTCTGATACCAAGGGAAAGTTTATTAGCTACGATGGGCATAAATCCGGCCTTATATTTAGCGATGCAGGTAATTTAGATACTGTATTCCCAGCAGCCAAGCAGTATGACTACCTTTTCTCTTTCACAGATATTTCGCGCGATTACCCCGTGTTACATAAAATAAAAACAACAGAGGGAAAGGAAATTGAGCTTGATCCCTTAACCAGGTTAAGAATAAAAAAGCAGGTCGAATTGGTTGAAAAAATGGAGCCGAAGATAGTACCGCCCGCAGTAACTATTGCCACTCAATCCAAAGCAATACCTGTTATACCGGTAAATACTCAGGCCAAAACAGAGGAGATTTCGAAAGACAATTCCCTGGTCTATTCGCTATTGAATGACACATTTAACAACCAGCTATTTGCCCTCAGAGATTCGCTTTATGCAAAGAATGCACAATATATAGACATCATCACCAAAATGAAGGCTTCCGTGGAAAGCGATTTTGCCATGTATATGAAAGAATCAAGGGTTTATAATGAAACTGACCGATACGGCGGGCAGGAAAGAAACGGCCACGCCGATGGAAAAGGGGTAATGGTAGTTGAAGGCAATATTTATGATGGCACGTTTGCCGCCGGTAAATTCATTTCAGGCGAATCGGTGCTAAAAACCAAAGGAAGCGTTTATTATGGAGAAAGCACCAATGACACCATGAACGGCATGGGATGGCTTAAAAATAGCAACGGAAGCTTTTTGCTGGGGCAATTTAAAGACGGCAAATTAGTTGAAGGTATTAGCCTTTCTAAAGATAACAACGAAGTGTTTTTCGGCAATTTTAAAAATAACCACCGCACCGGTTATGGCGAACTGCGGAATAGCAGGGGTGATAGCTTTTACGGCGAATTTTTAAACGGACGGCTGGTAAAAGGATATTCAAAGGAAGTAGACCAGTTTGGCTACTCAACATATTCCCGTATCCAGAAAGGAACCAAGGCAAGTGTACCGGCGCAGCTGGCCGAAATCTTCTTTGATAAAATCCACATCATAAAAGAAAAGGCCGAAATACAACCATAACAATGATTGCTGAATTGTGAATTATGATTTATGAATGAATACCGCATTCCGCATCCGCAAATTAAGATTCACAAATCAAAAATCATAATTCAGCAATCACCGTTTAGTTCTCAATTTTGTTTTTCAGTGCCTCAATAATTAAGGCCATACTTCCGGTTTCAAAAGAATTTATCATGTACCCTTCGCAAAATTTATCGCTACGCACTACCAGTGTAATAAGTTTGCAAAGTATTTCTACATCATAATCGTTATATTCTGTATACTTGTTATTTAAAATATCAATTCCATCCTGCCATACTGCCCAATCAAATACTTTTACTATCCCTAAAAAGTAAGCGGCATTAAAAAATCTCGACACAATCTCATCCTCCAGCCAAAAAGGCAACGATAAATTCCCATCCGGCATCTTTTTAGATCCCACCAGTTTCCCAAACTTTTTCTTCTCTTTTATTTCAGGTAGCAGGTTAAACAGCAGCGCCCAGTCTTTTTGCTGTTCAGTGTCAGTTGTAGCGGTAAGGGGTTCAGTTTTATTCATATGCCTGTTTTTAACTATCGCTTATGTTATTGTAACGCTAATAAATTGTATTAGTTACCAAATCCGGATTGTATCTCAACGCCCGTCTGCAATACATATCAAAGCACCGCTTGTAAAAGTAGCTAAAAGAGGATTAATTCTGTAATACAGGGGTATTTCGCGATAATTGGGAAACAGGGCCTAATCGGTAGTAATAAGCAGGCTATCGCTGGTAACTACGCCATTTTGATTAAAGAAGCTAAAAGTGTATTTATAGACAAGACCTGAACCGCCTAGTTGATACGAGTAAATTTCGGAGAATGTGCTTTCAACAAATTTCATAGTAGCCAGAGTTGTATCGGGGCCACCATTTATGCTTCTGGTTATTGTTCCGCCTGCCAGGTAATCGTTAACGCCAATTTTATTAGCGCCCACCCAAATAGATACATCGGAGTAACGTGGCACAATGCTGTCTTCATAAATATAGCCTGCCACCTGGTTAAAGAAAACGCCCGGGGGGTTGGTTATGTCTCTTTTAGAACAGGATGACAAATGGATGGTAACCGCAATCAACAAAACAGAACAACAAATAAAAAATACTGCTTTCTTCATAGGTTTTGGAAGTTCAATCAGGGCGCAAACATAGCTTTTCGTTCCGGTTTTAAAAATAATCAAATCGCTGATTGGCGCTGTTTATTGTAAAAAAAACGGTAATAATTCCTAAAAAGCCAGTGTAATACCAAAACTACACCGAATTGCTCTTCTTCAGTTTTACAAAAAAGGTGGATCCTTCGCTTTCAACCGATTCAAACCATATTGAGCCACCTGCGCCATCAATAATTTGCCTGGAAATAGCAAGCCCTAAACCGGTACCTGATGATTTAGTAGTAAAATTAGGGACAAATACTTTCTCGTATAGGCCTTTTGAAATGCCACTTCCATTATCTTTTACCGATACCACCACCCAGTCATTCTCTTCAGCTACTCTGATATCCACAAAACCGGTTCTGTTTTCAGGAATACTTTGAATCGCATTTTTTACCAGGTTATTAAACACACTTACTAATTGGTTCTTATCAGCAAATACAAATGGGCTTAATGACTCGCTGTCGAAAGCCACCTTAGCATTACCTTCCCGGTTAAACAACTCTGCAATTGATTTCAGCAGTTCGTTCAGGTTTATAATCTCATTATTGGCTTTAGGCATTTTAGCAAACGATGCAAACGCGGTAGCTATAGAAGATAAGTTTTCAATTTGTTCATCCAATGTGCGGGTAACTTTTTTGGCTAACTCAGCAATATTAGGGTCCCCGGCATCAATAGCGCGTTGCAGATATTGAATGCTCAATTTCATAGGAGTAAGCGGGTTCTTTATCTCGTGGGCAATTTGCTTGGCCATTTCCCTCCAGGCGCTTTCGCGCTCACCCCGGGCCAGTTTCTGGGCGCTCTGTTCAAGCTCGGTAATCATTTTATTGTATTCCCCTATTAACACCCCTATTTCATCGCGGCTCTTCCATTCAATAGGTTCGTTCTTTTTGTTCAGGTTTAATATCCTCAGTTTCTCGCTTATAATTGTAAGAGGACGGGTAATAGAGTTGGAAATAAAATAAGCCAGTATAGCTGCACAAATCAGCAGAAAAACATAAACGTTCATAAGCGCCACTAAAAACGACGACACATCATCGCTAATGTTTTTAGACTGTTCAAAGTAAGGTATTCCTACGTATGCAATAGCCTCACCCTGTATATTGCGCACCGGGGCATAAATAGCCTGGTAACTAAGCCCACCAATAGCTTCGTGGGCAACAAGCTGGGCTACTTTGGTTTCGGCCAGTTCAAAAAAAGCATCCGGGTTCATTTTCTTCGATACCAGGCCTTTGTCGTAAACAGCCGGTTGCGATGCCACTACCAGATTCCCCTCTTTATCGTACAAATTAATATCAATCTCATTTAGCTCGGCCAGTCGGGCTACTTCAAAATTGAGTTCGTTATTCAAAGGGTCGGTGGCCAGGTTTTCGCGGGCAGTTTCGTTTTGTTGCACAAAATATTCAAGGCTGGCATGTATTACTTTTCCCTTGCGGGTAAGCCGGTCGTTATAGAAATTATTGTATTGCCGGCTAAAAAAGCTGATGGTTATAAAACCGATAATTACAAACGAAACAATAATCATTGAAAGCATGGAATAATTAATCCTGGTTCGGAATGATAGCGAAAACCCATCCAGCATATTTGCTTGTCGGCGCCCATTAGCTACAAAAATCCGCTCAATCAGTAAAGCAATCAGGGCAGCAAGAAAATAGAATGAGAATAAATACGAGAATGTTGCCACCGGTTCAAATAAACCTTCCTGCCTTTCCGTAACTATCACCTTCATATCATTAGGAAAGTGATAAATGATATGCTCCCAATCGTCCTCATCAATAAACTTGTAAGGGCCATCATCAAAGGCGTAATTCTTATTCCAGTCGTAGGTATAGGCAAAATCGCCATGTTGTATAATCAGTTTATCGTGCTTGTAAATTGCATAGTTATACCGGCTGTTTTCAGCCATAGTGGTAATATTCTCCCCTAACAGCAGTTCGGGATAAACATTCTGTCCATAGTATATTTTAGGTAGCAGGCGCAGAACCAGGGTTCCGTTAATAACTGAATCTTCATAAAAATTGAAAAAAGCCAGGTAAGAATAATTTTGAGCTGTATCGCTTACGTAGTGCAACGTTTGCGTTTTCAGCGAATCGGCGCTCAGAAAATGCTTAAAATAGTTCAGCGAAAGTGTATCGCGGTTTCTTAGCGAATTGCCATCCTGGTCGTAAGTATAAACCTTCAGGTCATATTTATTAAAATAGCCCGATAGATATAACGAACTTAACCGGGCTGTTAATTCCCGCTTTTTGGATATACCGGGATTGTTGAAAAAAGTTTTAACTACAACATCGCTGTCTATTCGTTGCGAAATATCGCCAAACATATATTCAGCCACAAAATCGCGGTCGGTTACCAGGCGCGATGCAAAAAACTTTCTTTGGTTTCGCTCCCGCCGCTCATATAAATTTTCTATCAGGTAGGCCGAAAGTATGCTGTACAGCGTTACATAAAGTATAAGGTTTCGGGTAGAAAAATTACCGTCAGTCTTTAAAATTGCACTTAGTGTAAATACAAAAAACACCGTCCATAAAGCCGAGAAAAACGTAACCTGGTAAAAGTTTGAATGGATTGCAAACAGGCAATAAATTGCTGCTGCAACAATGCAGAAAGCTAAAATTTGCCAGGTTTTAATATGCCCTGCCCTCAAAGCAAAAACAGTTTCACGGGCTATCAGGAAATGCAAAATCAGAATGGAGGAAAGGCATATAATGCCCAGTAAACTGTAAGCACTTAAATTCAGAATATTATAAACCTCGAACGAGATAACAGAGTCCATTACCAGCGTGCGGAATATCCAGGTAAACAATCCGCTCAATGCAAATACAACCGAAAGATAAAACCATGCAGTAATTTGTTTGTATTTATCCGATAATTCCACCTTTGGTTTATAACCCAACCAAAACAGGATAACCCATCCAAGCAGCAGGGTATCAATAATCAAGTCGCCCAACGAGCCGGTTAAAACGGACGATGCGTAATACTTGGGACTAAACAGGTCAAGCTGGTTAAACTCAGATGGCACGTTAAACCAAAGCATAATGCCCCTGCCCAAAAACACCGCCACCAGTAAAAAAGCAAAGGCCGCCGCAAAACCATTGCGCTTAACCAGTTTTGCAGCCAAAACCTGAACATAGTAGCAGATAATTAACAACAATATTATTTGCGATATCAGAAGTATCAGGTTCACTTCGTCGGCCTTCTCTTCACCGGCCGGGTAAAGACTAAAAATTACTTTACCGTTTAAATTTTTAACCGGGATAGAGCCTTGTATTTTCTGCTCAGTAATTTCAATATTATGAGGGATGCCCAGGCCAAGGGCAAATTCATTCTTCAAAAATTTATTTTCAAAGGGGTATTGGTATTTAATAGCTAATAAACCCACCAAATCCTCGTGGCTGGTTGTGTCCTGCCACCTCATTATCTGATACCAGCCATTGCGCAACTTAATGGCTGAGGTACCAACCGGAATAGTCAACAAATTTGCCGGAGGAAGCACGTTGTTACTGGTCCAATGCACCAGCGAATCGTTTTGGTAGTAATAAAGATTAATGCCCCTGGCCTCCGTTTCCTCAACCAAAGGTGAGTTTTCATGGCCGGTTGCCATGGCACTCCTTAATTCTTTGCTTTTTGAGGCTTCAGTAAAGGAAACTTCAACATCATTTAGCCTGTTCTTGATTTTCCCTGCAACCTGGGTTAAGCTATCGGTGGTGGGTTTAAGCAATAAAATGACCACAGCACCCAACAAAATAATGGGAAGTATGTATCGCTTTATGTTATCGCTGATTCCGGGCAATGAAAGGGCTTTGATGGCAAGATAATTTTTTTAACAACTGAAAGCAAGCAGCAGACCGAGAATGTTTAAACACTAAAGTCCTTTGGCCTTGGCTTCATTCCAGATATTATCCATCTCGCCAAGGGTCATTTCTTTTAAATTCCTGTTTTGCACCCCGGCCTGCTCTTCGATATATTTAAACCGGCGGATGAACTTAATATTGGTGCGCTCCAGAGCTGTTTCCGGGTCAATCTCTAAAAAGCGCGCGTAGTTTACCAATGCAAACATCAGGTCGCCGAATTCTTCTTCTTTTTTTGTCTTATCGCCTAAATCAATGGCCTCTTTCAATTCAGCAGTTTCTTCTTCCACTTTTCTCCATACATCCTCTATGTTATCCCATTCAAATTTTACCTGCGCAGCCTTATCCTGAATTCTGTATGCCTTTATCAAAGCCGGCAGCGAATTGGGCACCCCGGCCAGTACCGATTTCTTTCCCTCTTTCAGTTTAAGTTGTTCCCAGTTTCGTTTTACATCTTCCTCGTCATTTACTTTAACATCACCGTAAATATGCGGATGCCGGTGTATCAGCTTTTCGCATAGGCTGTTAATAACATCAGCTATATTAAATGCACCCTTCTCCTCCCCTATTTTCGCATAAAAAACTATGTGTAATAGCAGGTCGCCCAGCTCTTCTTTAATATCTTTCATCTCAGCCTGCAAAATGGCGTCACCCAGCTCATAAGTTTCCTCAATGGTAAGGGGGCGTAATGTTTCCATGGTTTGTTTTTTGTCCCAGGGGCATCGTTCCCTCAATTCATCCATAATTTTCAGTATCCGGGCAAAAGCCTGCAGTTTTTCTTCCATTTCGCGGTTTTAGGCCTGCAAATTAAGCGAAAGAAATTTACTACTAAGAAGCTGTTAAAAATTAAAGAAAAGAAATACCTGTTAACACAAAGCACACAAAGTTCAATACAAAGCACACCAAAAAATGTAATCTTTTGTGGTCTTTGCATTGGCATTTTCCTTTGTGCTCTTTGTGTTAAATTGCATTTGGATTTAATTTTAAACAGCTTCTTAGTGCCTTAGTGGTAAACTATTCTGTATTGGCTGATTAAATACACCACACAGACTTTTCTATATTCGTCCGGTAAATTAAAAGGTATGAAGAAGATAATAGAATGCGTGCCCAATTTCAGCGAAGGGCGCGACATGAACGTAATTAAACAAATAACGGATGCTATTGAAAGCGTGGATGGTATAAAGCTTTTGAATGTTGACCCCGGTAAAGCAACTAACCGTACCGTAGTAACCTTTGTGGGTGATGAAAACGAAGTAGTAGAAGCTGCATACAGGGCTATTGCCAAAGCCGCCGAATTGATTGATATGCGCAAGCACAAAGGCGGGCACCCGCGGTTTGGGGCCACCGATGTATGCCCTTTTATTCCCATTGCAAATGCCAACATGGACGACTGCATTGACTGTGCAAAAAGACTTGGCGAAATGGTTGGCAATTCGCTGCATATACCCGTTTACTTGTACGAGTACGCCGCTAGCGCCGGCCATCGTAAAAATCTGGCCAGCGTTCGTGCAGGTGAATATGAAGGCATTGCACAAAAAATAAGTTTGCCAGAATGGAAACCCGATTACGGCCCGGCATTGTTTAATGAAAAAAACGGCAACATAGCCATAGGTGCCCGCGATTTTCTGGTTGCCTATAATGTAAACCTCAACACTACTTCGGTACGCAGGGCCAACTCTGTTGCCTATGATGTTCGCGAGGCGGGAAGAAAGGTAAAAAACGAAAAAGGCGAAGAGATGCATCAACCCGGTACCTGCAAATCGGTTAAAGGCATTGGTTGGTTTATAGATGAATATGGCATAGCCCAGGTTAGCATGAACCTGACCAACATTAATATCACCCCTGTTCATATTGCTTTTGATGAGTGCGTAAAAAGTGCCTATAACCGGGGCATGCGTGTTACAGGCAGCGAACTGATTGGCCTGATGCCATTGAAATCAATATTGGATGCCGGTAAGTATTTCCTCGAAAAGCAGCAACGCTCAACCGGTGTAAGCGAAAATGAGTTGATTAAAATAGCCGTAAAAAGCATGGGGCTTGATGAATTGGTTCCCTTCGATCCCGCAAAGCGTATTATTGAATACATGCTGCGCGATGCAAACGCTTCACCACTAATAAATATGAGCCTTACAAAATTTGCTGATGAAACAGCCAGCGAATCACCTGCTCCGGGTGGAGGTTCAATTGCTGCTTATCTGGGGGCGCTGGGTATATCGCTCGGTACTATGGTTGCCAACCTTTCATCGCACAAAAAGGGATGGGATGAGCGCTGGAAAGAGTTTTCTGATTGGGCAGAAAAAGGCCACGCTATAAAGGATAAACTGCTAAACCTGGTGGATGAAGACACCAGGGCATTTAATAAAATAATGGATGCGTTCAGCCTGCCCAAAACAACCGATGTTGAAAAAGCTGCGCGGAAACATGCTATACAACAGGCCACCCTTTATGCCATTGAAATTCCGTTGCAGGTAATGCAGCTGTCTCTTGCCTCGTTTGAAGTAATAAAGGCTATGGCCGAAACCGGTAACCCTAATTCAGTTTCGGATGCAGGGGTTGGCGCCCTTTGCGCCCGCTCAGCAGTATATGGCGCCTACCTGAATGTTAAGATTAATGCAGCAGGTTACGATGACAAATCTTATGTAGAGCAAACACTGAAAGCCTGTAACGAAATTTTGACCAAAGCGCTTGAACTTGAAAAACAGGTATTAGAAATTGTAAACAGCAAAATCGGATAGACATACTCCCCAACGTATTCCGGGCAATTATATAATTAGTATAACGAATAAACCATGGGCATACCTTTCTACCATTTGAAAAATTACCTTTGCGCAAAAAGCAATTTGAAATACCTGATACCCGTATTGGCTGTTTTTATATTTACTTCATGTTCAAAGCAGGCTGGCAGTCAGTCGTATGATTTGCCACCAACTGCCCCTATTCCGCCGGAAAAGTATTGCTTTGAACAAAAAGCAGCCGGAAGTTCAGATTTCAACAGGTTGGAGTTAAATGTTGAAGGAGATAGTGCTTATGGCAAAGTTGATTACGCCAAAAGTATGAAGGCGCCAAGTGGCAATTTTAAAGGGGTGTTGTATGGTACAACGCTTATTATTAAATATAAATTTAAGAGCGATACCGGTTTGGTAACCCAGGAACAAGAATGGAATTTTGTCAACGATACCCTTTTCAGAACAACGGTAAACCGGGTACGAGACACCCTGGCTGAAAATAAAGTTGACTCGGCACATGTTCATGTTTTATACGCTCTTCATAAAGTTCCCTGCAGGTAATTGGGGCAGGCAAGCTGTTGTTAAAAAGGCACCGGATAAATTTCCTATATTAGTTCAACTATTTAAGAGTTATGAACGGACGACAATACAATCCACAAGACTATCCTTTACCATATATCATTGAAGATATTTACCAGTGGCCAATTTACAAACTGAGTGAGCATAAGGAAGATTTTGCAGATGAAGTAAAAAAGCGAACGCATTACCGGTTAAAGCATAAATTTAAAACTGACCTGGTTTTGCGCGAAGAATTGGCCAAAGTACTTTACCTGGAAAGAATAAGACTTACTGAGAAGCCCTGGAAAGCCGACCCGCCCGATGAAAAGCAATTTTGGAATAGCATTAAGAGCAAATTAATAAAGCTCGAGCAACAGAATATAGAACGGACTGTGACTGAAGATGAATTGCTGGATGAAATACTTGACCGCTATACCAACGAAATTGTAGGTAATTTTGATGTAAACACGTTTAAGTTTGCCCGTGCTATTTTGCCCCAGTTTTTTGGCAGGGTATTAGCTGCTGCCCCCGGAAAATGGTTTAAAACCATTGCGGGCAACGTAAGAACGATACATGAAAAAATCCCTATTACCGGTGACGTAGAAAAAATACGCCACCTGGCAACTAAAGGAACTATAGTTGTGGTGCCCACCCACTTCAGCAACATGGATTCTATTATGGTGGGCTGGATACTAAACGAACTCGGGCTACCCGCATTTACTTATGGTGCAGGCCTAAATCTGTTCAATATTGGTATGCTTTCGTATTTTATGAGCAGGTTGGGCGCTTACAAGCTGGATAGAAGAAAGAAGAATTCGCTTTATCTCGAAACGCTTAAAAACTATTCGTGTGTTGCCCTGCAGCGTGGTGCACACAGTATCTTTTTCCCCGGCGGTACACGTTCACGCTCCGGAACTTTAGAAAAGAAATTGAAGCTTGGATTATTGGGCACAGCCATTGAAGCGCAAAAATTGCATTACCGGAATTTCCCCGAGGAAACCGCTCCCAAAATATACGTGGTGCCGTGCGTAATTAATTATCATTTTGTGCTTGAAGCACAGGGCCTTATTAACGACTACTTAAAGGAAATAGGTAAAGAGCGTTTTTTCAGGGAGAACGACCAATACTCCAGTTCGTTTAAGCTTATCAGGTTTACGCTTAAATTCCTTTCAGCCTCTTCTTCCCTGTCGGTGTCTTTTGGAGAAGTAATGGATGTGGTGGGTAACAAAGTGGATGAAGAGGGTGAAAGCCACAACCACCTGGGGCAGAAGATTAACGTAAAAAACTACTTTCTTACCAATGGCGAACTGAAAGACGACAACCAGCGCGATGAAGAATATACCAAAATATTAGGCGAAAGAATAGTTGATAATTACCACCGGTACAACGTTGTTTTAACCAGCCACCTGGTTTGTTTTACGGTGTTTGAACTGATTAGAAAAAAGCTGAATTATGTTGAGCTGTTTACTATGCTAAGAACGCCGGTTGAGGATATTTCAATTCCGCATGATGAAGTAGTAGTGAGTATCAATAGCCTGAAGGAAAGATTAAAGGTTTTGTACGATAAAGGAGAAGTTTTAATGTCGCCGGAGTTAAGATGGAATGCCGATAAGATAATTGAACACGGCATGAAAAACATCAACCTGTATCATACTGCTTCTACGCTCACCATTCAAAGCAACGGAAACATGGGGTCGGAAGATTTGAAATTGCTGTACTATTATCATAACCGCCTGGATGGGTATGAACTGGAGAGGTATATTTAGGGGTGTTCAGATGCGCAAGTGTTCAGGTGTTCATGTTGATTTATTTGTAGGTGGGGAATTGAAAGTTATAGGATTAACCGTTACGAGCAATATATCAGCAATGCTACTTGAACACTTGAACACATAAACACTTGAACACAAAATGAAAAAACAATGAGCTTTAAAAGGCCGGTAGGTGTTATTGGGGCAGGAAGTTTCGGTTCGGCAATTGCTAACCTGCTTGCTGAAAATCAAAAGGTGTTGCTTTACGAACGTAACCCAGAAAGCGCTGCCTTAATCAGAAGCCAGCGTAAGATTCGGAATTTTGAGTTGCATGATAATATTGAAGTAGCCGACTCGCTTGAACATATTGCAACCGCCTGCTATTTGCTTTTTCCGGTGGTGCCGTCGGCATACTTTAAAAGTATGGTTATTGACTTTGCCCCTTATCTCCGTCCCGACCACATCATGATACATGCCACAAAAGGCCTTCACTGCGAATTTGATATAGATACCGCAGATGCAAAAAGTATCAGCCTGAAAGAGATAAAAACCATGAGCGAGCTCATCCTGCAGGAAACAGGTATTGTTCGCGTTGGATGCCTGGCCGGCCCTAACCTTGCTTTGGAAATTATGGAGCGCCAACCAGCAGCAACCGTTATAGCCAGCAGGTTTGATGAGGTGATAAGTGAAGGACAAGCTGCGCTAAAAAGTGAGCGTTTCCAGGTATACGGCAACAGAGATATCTTAGGAATAGAGCTATCAGGTGTATTGAAAAATTACGTAGCTATAGCTTCCGGTGCGTTAAATGGCCTGGGTTATGGCGAAAACGCACGCGCCTTACTTATTACCCGCGGCATGGCAGAAATGATTTACATAGGAAAGGCATTAGGTGCCGATAAAAGAGCGTTTTTGGGTATTGCAGGTATAGGCGACCTTATAGCCACCTGTACTTCCCCAAAATCACGTAATTACACCGTAGGCTACCGCATTGCCAAAGGAGAAAAACTTGAAGATATTCTGCGCGATATTGGCGAAGTAGCAGAAGGCGTTCGTACGCTAAAAATAGGTAAGCTGATTGTTGACCACCTCGGCGCTTCCGCCCCATTGCTTCAAACCATCTCAAAAGTGCTTTTTGAAGACCTGCCAATGGACCGGGCTATTAAATTACTAATGCGCTATCCGGTAAATGAGGATGCTGAGTATTTGAATATATAATAATAATTAGCCAATGTGATAATTCGGCAAATACCATCCTGAACGAATTCCGGCCTGGATTTAATTATCAAATTATCACATTGGCTAATTATCACATTAATACACAATCACCTTCGGCTTATTCTGCAAAATCTCTTCAATCTTATTCATCACCTCAATGGTTAGCTTAGGCATGGCATCCCAGCATTTCAGGTTTTCTTCTAGCTGGGCAACTTTTGAAGCTCCAAGAATAACCGTAGATACGTTTTCGTTCTTCAAACACCAGCACAAAGCCAGGTGCGTTAACGAAACGCCAATTTCTTTAGCCAGGGCATGTAGTTTCTTTACCTTTTCAATTTTATCAGTATCGCCCATAATACGGTCTTTTAACCATTGCATCTGCTCCAGGCGGTTATTGTCACCAGCGGTCCCATCAAAGTACTTGCCGGTTAATATACCCGAGGCTAAAGGGCTCCAGATAGTTGTCCCCAAACCAAAGGTTTTGTAAAGCGGCAGGTAATCGCCTTCCACCGAGTCGCGTTTAAGCATGTTATATTGGGGCTGCTCCATTACCGGGGCAATCAGGTTATTTTTGGCGGCCCAATAATGGGCTTCCGTAATTTGTTGCGCAGTCCACTCGCTGGTCCCCCAGTAAAATATTTTTCCTTGCTCAATCAGGTTGTGCATAGTCCAAACTACTTCCTCAATGGGCGTATTTGGGTCAGGCCGGTGGCAAAGATACAGGTCAAGATATTCTACCTGCAAACGCTTTAAAGCGGCATGGCAGCCCTCCACTATATGTTTGCGCATTAATCCTTTTTGATTAGGCCCGGGATTAGCTACCCTTCCCCAAAAAACTTTCGATGAAACTACATAAGTATCGCGGTCCCAACCCAGCTTCTTTAAAATGTTACCCATCACAATTTCGCTCTTGCCATGAGTATATACCTCTGCATTGTCAAAAAAATTGACACCGGCTTCGTAGGCTTTTATCATTAACTGTTCGGCAACGCCGTCAGTTATTTGCCCGCCAAAAGTTAACCAGCTTCCCAATGAAAGAGCGCTTACCTGTAAACCTGATTTTCCGAGTCTTCTGTATTCCATATTTTGGGAGTTTATGTTACGAATTTACAATTGCAACAAACACTAACAACATTTTTAACTGATAGTTTCAAACTTAGTTGAAATGTGCCATCCGGCCATCCTGAAATTCACCTATATTTGCAACTTCAAATGGCACAAGTAATAACACAGGCAGTAATAGATAAGGGAATAACCTTTGCGCAATACCTGGACCTGACCAAATCAATAATCGAAAGCTCTTTTCCTAAGGGTTTATACGCTAAGGAGTCTACCTTCCGCTATACCCATTCCAATTGGGAACGCATACATAAGGTTCTCCAAAACACGGTTATCAGCCAACGGCTCTATAACCAATTAAGCGAGCTAAAAGAAGAATGGGTATGGATGGTGCTCAGCGAACCTTGGTGTGGTGATGCTTCCTGGGGAGTTCCAGCGCTTTATCTGATAGCCAACTGTTCAGATAAAATTGATTTCAGGATACTGCTGCGCGATGCCCATATGGATATTATGGAGGCCTACCAAACCAATGGAGGGAACTCAATCCCTAAAATGATATGCCTGCGCAAATCTGACCTGAAGGAGTTAGGCACCTGGGGGCCCCGGCCTGCCGTTTTGCAGGAATTGGTTATGAAATGGAAAAGCGAACCCAATGCTGATTTTAAAGAAAATGTGCGCCTGTTACATGCCTGGTACGAGGCTGATATGAGCAGGGCTATAGATGAAGAGTTAACGGTGTTGGTGAAGCAGTGGAAAGAAAAGAGTAGTATTTAGTATTAAGTATAAAGTATTAAGACTGAGAAGGACAGTCCTGAACTTATATTTGCGGTCTTGATTTGAGGGCTGCAAAAGTCTAAATACTATATACTATATACCCTTCATGTAAAATTTTAATAAAAGGCAAAAGCAAGCAAATGGCAGAAATAGCGAAAACATCAGAAATCAGGTTTAAGATAGGCATGAGCGCCAACAATGTGCCTGTTGATATTAAGTGGATGGCAACCGATTCAGTAAACCAGGAGTTAAGGGATTGCAAGAGCATTATGATATCCATTTGGGATATTCACCAAAAAGAGACCTTAAAAATTGACCTTTGGACCAACGACATGACCACAGATGAAATGCACTCTCAGTATTTCCAAACACTGTTGTCTATGACTGATTCCTACGCTAAAGCCACCGGAAATCCCCATGCGGTAGAAGAAATGAAAAAATTTGCCCAGCAACTGGCTAAAAAAACCGCCGATTGGGAGGATGGGAAATAAATACATATCGCACAGCAATGTCGTTAAGTTAAGAAAATACATCTACGCAAACCCTCTAACTCCCGAAACGGGAGAACCGCTACCCAGAAATGCAGAATACAACCACCGGGCAAAATTGTTCTTTTTGCTGCGTGGCTGCTCCTCCTGCCGATAGCGATCGGCATCGGAGGCTGGGAGGTAGCGTAGCGCAAAAAGAACTGAATGTCGGCT
>Ga0182030_10004983_pt1 | contig 28277 bp, 21 predicted proteins | sample 812S3MmetaG_FD_121299 | JGI IMG/M metagenome (GOLD analysis project Ga0182030, IMG submission 121299) | Permafrost microbial communities from Stordalen Mire, Sweden - 812S3M metaG (Illumina Assembly) | ecosystem: Environmental > Terrestrial > Soil > Wetlands > Permafrost | place: Sweden... | reverse complement strand
GGGTCCCAGGCTCGACGATCGCGAACCCCTTCGTGCCATGATGACGTCAGACGGAATCGATGCGGAGTTCAGAGACCGCGCGGTCGCCCACGGGGGGAATTTAATTCTCTTGATTCCCGAGGACGCAATCGCCCTGGTAAAAAGGTGCCACCGGGAAGGGGTTAAGATCCTTGGGATAGACGCCTTCCGAGTTGCGAAAGGCACTACACAACCTTTGATGGAATACAGCATCGACTTTTCGCTCAACGAGAAAACCCTGCCTGGTCGCGGTTATTGGCAGGAGGCGGAGGCCCTCCTCCGAAAGAACGCCTCGTTGGGATTGGTGTTCGAGGTAACATTGGCGTGAGGGCCGTCGGCGGGGGCAGATCGTAGAACAACTCCCCTCTTTGGGCTTGACGCGGAGTGCCGCTCCCGCTCCGGCATCGAGGATGCCGCGTACATTTCGACCAGAGGACGCGCCAAAGCGCGCCCATGCACAGCGACCGAGACGCGGTCCATTTGTGAGGCGCGTGCTTGCGCAGCAGAGGGAACGCTGACGCGGAACTGGTGGCGGGTTTTGTTGCGCCACGGCCGGCGGGCCGCGGCGGTGAAATCCCCCCGCAACAAGGTGGCGAATGAGCCGGGCGGAGCGTAAATTGCAGGGCAAACCGGTGCAACACCACTCTCCCTTCCATCGCCGGCCCGGCGCACGCGGGCCGGTCAGCCGCCACGAGTTCCTGTGGCAGTCCGGCGGGGGGCTGGGCGGCATCGCCCTCGCCAGCCTGCTTGGGGGCCATGGCCTGCTCGGCGGCGCCGGAACCGCCGCCACGCCCGGGCCGCGGCACCCTGCCCTGTGCTATCCGCCCCGCGCCAAGCGGGTTATCCAGCTCTTCATCGCCGGCGCCGCCAGCCATATCGACCTGTTCGATTTCAAACCCGACCTCGTCAAGTACGACGGCAAACCGAGCGACTTTGGCGAGCATGTCGAGGCCTTCCAGGACGGCCTCGGACCGTGGAAGAAAGAGGTCTCCAAGCCAATTCGGGTGGCGTATTTCGCGGCCCCGGTTGCACTTCGCTCGCTCCCCTGCTAAACATCTTCCCGGATGCTGCGCGTGCTGCTCATCGTTTGGATGGTATGGGGTTGGCTGGCCGGCCAGGCTGACACCAGCCGGGCGCGTGGCACCCTCCTGGCCGGGATTCAAGCGTCCCTCCGGGACGCTGGTGTCTCTTTCTCCCAACCCGGCGTTGAAACGCCGGGCTATGCTCGATCATCCCTCCGGGATGCAGGCGGCCAGGTGCCCAGTGCCGCCGGGGACGGCTCGCTCGCCCCAGCGGTGCCCCGCCTGTGCCGCCGACCAACGCCACGGCGAACGGGCAGGCCGCCGCCCTGTATGGCGATTTTACCTTCGCCTCGGCCGGCAACGCTGTGGCCGCGGGCCAGAACAACTTCACGGTGATCGCGCACAACCGCTACGGCCTGCCCGCGACCAACCTGGCCGTGATCAGCCTTCCCGTGACCGTTCTTCGGGGACATCCCGCTCTTCGACCACGGCCCGCGCCCGGCCGACGTGGTGGCCAACCGCGACAGTCATGTGGTGAAGCTCCCGACCGAAGGCTTCGAGCGCCTCGCCAAGGAGGCGCCGCACATCGCCACGCCGTTCCTCCAGGCCATCGCGAAGACGCCCACGTCCCGCATCCGCGCCGACAACGACCGGGCGCTGCGCGGTGTGCGGTTCACCAGCGCGATGTGACCGCTTTTGGGGGCGCTAATCCCCGAGCAGTTTGCGGAGAGTGTCGCGCGCCTTCGCCTCCCGCCTCCCCTCCCCGGCGGCCCCCGCAAACTCCCGCCGGATGAAGTCGAAGAACTCGCAGTAGTTGGCCGCCTCCTTCTCCGCCACCGGGTCGGCGCGCTGGTCGCGGCACTGCTGAGCCACCCCCCGATCATAGCTGGCGCAGTTGGCGCAGACCTTCAGGTCGGACCCGCATTGGTGACACGACTCCAAACGGCCTGGTGCGCCGGGCAGCCGGTATTCCCAGCCGCACTTCCAACAATGTCGGGTGATCGCCATGATGCCACATTATCGGCCTGGGTCTGGATTGTCACACCCCAACCGATAACTCCGGCGGGGGCGGGAGGGGTGGCAACCCGGCAGCCGGGGGGGGACAAGTGGACGGGGGTTGCCCCGCTTGAGACAACCCCCGCCAAACCGAGCCCCGCCAGTGCCGTGTATAACAGTTCCGTTGAACTTGTAGAACCAGTTGGGAACCCGCCGGATGGCTTTCGACTTCCAGTGAAGGCCTGTCGGCCACCACCACGACTAAAGTTCCACGAATTAACTAATTACGGTCCAAGGACATAGTGTCTAATCACGAGCATAGGCAGGGAAATCCATTCGCCCTTCCCGAACCAGCTCCGTTGCGGTGAATATGGCCCGGGTGGCCGCTCCCGGCAAGTGGAAAAAAACGGCGCTGACGGCCGGGCGATTGGCACCCCGCGGTGGGGAGGGTGCCGTGCGCGCCGCCGACAGCGGGACCCGGCGCGGCACAAACCATCGCGCGACCCCGGGCTTTTGCTTGATCGCCGACACGGGGAGGGTATCTTCCCGCCCCATAAAGGCCAATTTGCGACCGCGGACGAGTCCCCCGCTTTGAAACTCGGGGTCCCTCGCCGCGGGGGTTTCGCTGCTTGGCCGGAAAAACATGCACGGGCAACCGGGCGTAACCAACGCAGAACAGAACAACGAAGGCAGGAGAATCTTATGTCCAAGAGGCCATTGAATGTCGGTTTGGTGGGCGGTGGCAAAGGCGCGTTCATCGTGCAGCCGCACCAGAAGGCGATTCACTTTGACGGCACGCGGCGGGTCACCGCGGCGGCGCTGTTCCCCGACCCCAAGATCGCGCTGGAGGAAGCGGCCAACTGGCCGTACCCCATCACCGGCTACGGCTCCTATGATGAGATGTTCGCGGCCAACGCCAGCCTCCCCGAGGATAAGAAACTGGACTACGTCGTCATCGTGACGCCGAACCATGTTCACCACGACCCCGCCATCAAGGCCCTCAAGGCCGGCATCGCGGTGTTCTGCGAGAAGCCGCTTTGCCTGGACCTCAAGCAGGCCAACGACATCGTGAAAACCGTGCGCAAGACCGGCGTGCCGTTTGGCGTGGCGCACACCTACCTCGGCCATTGGACCTCGCGGCTGGCCCGCTACATCGTCCGCGCCGGGTTGTTGGGGGAGGTCCGCTGGGTTGATTCGTACTACATCCAGGGCTGGCTCGCCACCAAGCTCGAGGCCACCGGCCAGATGCAGGCCGCCTGGCGCACCAACCCGAAGCTCGCCGGCGGCTCCGGCTGCGGCGGCGACATCGGCACCCACGCCCTCATGCAGCTCCGCTACGTGACCGGCCTCGAAGTGACCCAGCTCTCCGCCCAGCTCGAACGGTTTGTCGAGGGCCGCCCCTTGGATGACCATTTCACGGTTTACTGCCAGTTGAGCAACGGCGGACGCGCCCTCGTGCGCGCCTCGCAGATCGCCATCGGCCACAAGAACGACCTCGGCATCGAAGTCGCCGGCACCAAGGGCACGCTCCGTTGGCGGCAGGAGGACCCCGAGTCCATCACCATCCATCTCGCCAACCAGCCGGACCGCACGTATTGGCGCGGCGCGGTCACCCCCGGGGACGGCTTCCTGCCGAAGGACATGCCGGCTGACCTGCTGGCCGAGCCGACCATTCCCGCCGGCCACCCCGAGGCGTTCCACGACGCCTACGCGCGGCTGCACCGCTGCTTCGAGGCCGATGTGCGCCGCTGGAAAGCGGGCGAGCCCTTCAAATCCGACGGCTCCAAGTACGCGAACGTCGAGGACGGGTGGACCGGCATTGCCTTCATCGAAAGCTCGGTGAAGAGCAGCGCCAAGAAGGGTGCCTGGACCAAGTTGCCAAAGGCCATCTAAACCGGCCTTCACCCCGAGGTTCAGCCTCTCCCGCGGCGGCCACCGCTCCGGGAGGGGCTTTTTCTTGCGACCGAACGGTTGCCTGCGCGGGGCGTCTGGCAAGGCACCCACCATCGGCCGCGCGTGGAGGGCGACAGCCGGCCGGAATCACCCAACTGTTCTGTCTTTTTCATGCAGGCCAACTTTCCACAATCCGACCAATAAACCACAGAGGGTGTTGCGCTGGGGAAGAACGAAAACCTGGGCGGAGTACAAGGATTTTTGTGGTGGTGAAGGGGTAAAACCACTATTTTTGCGAACCATCGGTCCCGGCCGGAGAATGGCATTTTACCTGCTGCGCGAAGGTGCAGTTGCGAGTTCACCCGACGGGCAAACATCACGACAAAAACGAAATCAAGACACGACAAATGGCGAAATATAAATTGGAGTACCTCTGGCTGGACGGTTACGAGCCCGTCGCCAACATTCGCGGGAAAACCCAGGTCAAGGAATTCGAGAGTTTTCCGAAACTGGAGCAACTCCCGATGTGGGGTTTCGATGGCAGCTCGACGCGGCAGGCGGAGGGGCATAATTCCGACTGCATGCTCAAACCCGTCTCCGTTTACCCGGACTCCACCAAGAAGAACGGCGTGATCGTGATGTGCGAAGTGATGATGCCGGACGGCAAGACGCCGCACCCCTCGAACGGGCGCGCCACCATCCCTGATGATCCGGGCACTTGGTTCGGCTTCGAGCAGGAATATTTCCTTTACAAAAACGGTGTTCCGCTCGGTTTTCCGGCGGTCGGCTACCCCTACCCCCAGGGCAAGTACTACACGGGCGTCGGCTATGACGCGGTGGGCGATGTCGCGCGGGAAATCGTGGACACGCACCTTGACCTTTGTCTGGATGCCGGCATCAACCACGAGGGCATCAACGCCGAGGTGGCCAAGGGCCAGTGGGAATTCCAAATCTTTGGCAAGGGCTCGAAGACGGCCGCCGACCAGATGTGGGTGGCCCGCTACCTAATCATGCGCCTGTGCGAAAAGTACCAGGTCGACATCGTCTGGCACTGCAAGCCGCTCGGCACGGACGTTGACTGGAACGGTTCCGGGATGCACACGAACTTCTCCACCACCCACATGCGCGAGGTCGGGGGCAAGGCCTATTTCGAAGCGCTGATGGCGGCCTTTGACAAATACAAGAACGAGCACATCGCCGTTTACGGGCCGGACAACCACCTCCGCCTGACCGGCCTGCACGAGACCCAGTCGATTGACAAATTCAACTACGGCATCGCGAACCGCGGCGCCTCGGTGCGCGTGCCCCACAGCTTCGTGAACAACGGCTATCGCGGCTACCTCGAAGACCGCCGCCCGAACTCCCAGGGCGACCCGTACAAGATCGCGGGCCGGATCCTGCAGACCATCGCGACCGTTCCCACGGCCTGAGTTTCCGCGGGCTTGTCCCGCCATTTTGCCCGCCCGCCGCGGCCTGCCGCGGCGGGCTTTTTTCGTTGCCGTCGGCGGCTGCGCGAGCGCCCGGTGGACTCAACCGAAAGTCTCGACTTCCTCAAAGGGACCGAGGCTGGCGATGGACCGCATCAGTTCATCGGCCACTTCCTGGTAAATGAGCTTGAGGCGCGGTTTCGGGCAGGTCTTCGCCTGCGCGCGCAACTCCGAAAACGCGAGCGGGCGGCCAAATTTTACCGCCACCGGCCGGGGCCGCGGGAAGGCCATGCGGCGGTGATAAGCCTCATAGGTGCCAAACACCCGGACCGGCACCACCGGTGCCGCGGACTTTATCACCGTCAATCCGATGCCCGACCGCGCGGGCTGGAGCCGCCCGTCATGCGTGCGGGTCCCCTCGGGAAAGAGGATGATGCCCCCGCCGGCGAGGAGGCGGTCCAGGATGGCGCGCAACCCGGCCGCACCCCCTCCATCACGATCCACCGGCACCACCTGCCAGCTCCGCAGCACCGCGCCCATGACCGGGAATCGGAACAGGTCCTCGCGCGCGAGGTAATTGATGGGCCGGGGCAGGCATGATCCGATCAGGGGTGGGTCGATGTAGCTGGCGTGGTTGGCGGCGAGGATGACCGGCCCTTCCACAGGGACCCGCGAGGCGTTGAACGCCCGGCAGCGGAAATAAACCCGGAACAGCGCCCGGAAGACGATCCAGGCAGCGAGATAAGAGGGGTTCATGCCGCCGGGGATCTGGTCGGGCCCGCGGGACGGCCGGCCATGCGCCGGCGGATGTCCTCGATGATCAGGGTGCTGGTCTGCGCGGAGGTCATCTGCGAGTTGTTCACCACCACCGCGCCGAGCGGCACCATGAGTGGCGCGACCGCGCGCTGGCTGTCCCGCTGATCCCGCGCGGCGAGATTCTCCTCCACGCCATCGGCGGTCCGCCGCCGCGAGCGTTCCTCCAGCGTGGCGTCCAGGTAATACTTGAACTCGGTCTCCGGGAAAACATTGCTCCCGATGTCGCGTCCCTCCATCACGAGGCTGCCGAACCTGACGCATTCGCGTTGTTTGTCCCGCATCCAATCCCGCACTCTCGGCACCGCGGCCACCTGGGCCACCACGCCGGAAACCGCAGCGGACCGGATCTCCGCCTCGGGGTAATAGCCGTCCACCGTCAGCCTGGCCTGGCCGTCGATGCACTGCAGCGTGGTTTTCCACCGGCGGCAGGCGCCGGCCACCGCCTTCGCGTCATGAACGTCTATCCGATGCGCGAGGCAGTGCCAGGCCAGGGTGCGGTACATGGCCCCGGTGTCGACATGGACAAAACCCAACGCCCGGGCAATAAGCTTGGAGTTGGTGCTCTTGCCGCTCGCACTGGTGCCGTCAATGGCAACCACGATGGTTTCTTGGGGGGAATTATGCACGGGGTTCAAATCAGGGGGCAAATCAACCGGCCAGCAGCTCCGCGCCCTGCAAGGGCCGCCAGTCGCGGGCGTCCAGAATGGTGGCGCCCAAGCCGTCCGGCGGAGGCGCGGCCAGCTTTTGGAAGAAGTTGGGGAAAGTCTTGTTGACACAGCCGGGGTCCCGCAGCCGCATGCCCGGCACCCGGAGGCCCAAAACGGCGAAACACATCGCCATGCGGTGGTCGTGGTAGGTCTCGATCTCAGCCCCATGGGGCACCGACGGAAAGACGATGAGCGTATCGCCCTCTTCCTCGACGCGGACACCGCAGCGCGTCAGCTCGGTGCGCAACGCGGCCACCCGCTCGCACTCCTGCAACCTTAGACGGCCCAGGTCGGTGAAACGGACCACCTGTCCCGCGAACGGTGCCATGGCCACCGCGGTCATGATGCCATCCCCCAGATCGGTCCGACGCGAGATCTCCCCTCCGGGGTCGATGGACGAAACCCCCGGAGTCCCCCACAGATCCAACGTGGCCGGAAACCGCTGGTCGATTTGCCAGCCGGAGCAAGGCCAGTTCGAAACCTCCACCGGCCCTCCATCCGCGACCCCACGGCGGAGCAGCCAGTCAGCCGCGAGAAAGTAGGTGCCGCTGGAAGCATCGGCCTCGATGGCAAACTCACCACCCCCGGCCGGAAAGACCGCCAACAGCTCGCGCGTCATGCGGACGTAGGCGGCCTCCTCCAATTCCTCGCCGATCAGGCCCACTTCCCAGCCACCGTGCCGCGCGCACAGCAGGAGCGCGGACGCGAACTGCGAGCTGTCGCGCAAGCTGACCTGGCAGCTTCGCGGCCCTTCGGGCACCCCGGCCCGCGCCACCGGGGGCCGGATCCGGGCCGGGAGTTTGTCGGCCGCCGCGTCGCACCGGATCTCGCAGCCGAGCTGGCGCAGAGCGGAGAAAAGCCCCTCCTGGGGCCGCTCGTGCATGCGGGGAACGCCGCGCAGGCGGTAAACACCCTCCCCGAGCGCGACCAACGCCGCCAGGAAACGCGCCGCGGTGCCCGCATTTCCGACAAAGAGATCCGTCGGCCGCTCCCACGTCCCCCCCCCCGGGGGACGGCCCCCGCACCCGGCGACCTCAATGGTCCGGTTGGCCGCTTCTCCCGCCGACTCGCGCACCGCGACTTCCAATCCCAAAGTTCGAAGGCAATCAACCATCACCCGGGTGTCCTCGCTCCAGAGCGCCCCGCGGAGCACGGTCCGCCCGCTGCCTAGTGCGGCAAGAATGAGCGCGCGGTTGGTGACGCTCTTGGAGCCGGGCACCGTCAGTCGGACCGCCCCGGTAACCAGTGGCGGCACAATCTCGATGAGGGATGGCAGGGGCATGAGTTCGGACCGCCCCTATTCGGGCGAAACCACCCGGGAGTCTTCCGCCCATTCGTCCCGCCGCTGCTTGGCTGTCGCGAAAAAGCGTTCGAGGCCCGCAGCGTCTCCGCTGAGCAGCAACCGCCGGAAATCATGCAACCCTCCGATGAGGCCGTCCAAGGCGTTGCCGAGATGCTCGGCGTTGGCCAGGGCGATGTCCCGCCACATCTCGGGCGAGCCGGAGGCGACCCGCGTCGTATCCCGGAACCCGGTGGCGCACAAGGCCGCCTGGTGGGCCAGCCGGTCTGGCCCCAGCACGTAATTGGCCAACTGGGCGGCGACGACATGCGGCAGGTGGCTGGAACGGCTCACCAGGATGTCGTGGAGGGCGGGGTCCATCTCGATGACCCGGGAGCCGAGCGCGCGCCAAAACTGGCCCAACCGCGTGAGGGCGGGCGCGTAGGTGGATGAGACCGGGGTGAGCACGCAGGGCGCGTTCTCGAACAAGTCCTCCCGGGCGGCGCCGACCCCGCTGCGCTCCCCGCCCGCCATGGGGTGGCCGCCGACGAAATGTCCGCCCACGCCGCTGACCACCGGCTCAAGGTCCCGCACCACACTCCCCTTGACGCTGCCCACGTCCGTCACCAGCACCCCGTTGGAGAGGCCGGGGGCCAGCCGGACCGCCAGGTCGCGCATCTGCGCAAGTGGGGTGCAGAACACCACCAGGTCCGCCCCCGCCACCGCCGCGACGGGGTCGCAGGTGACCCGGTCCACCGCTCCCGATTCGCGGCACTCCGCCAGGCTCGCCTCGCGCCGGACGTAGCCCACGACCTCGCCCGCCAGCGCACGGCGGCGCGCCGCCAAGCCGAGCGAGCCGCCCAGCAGGCCGACACCGATGATCGTGATCCGGTTAAAAAGCACCCCGCATGTTCGGGTTTTGGGGGCGCGGTTTCAAGAATTCTTCGCGGACCCTGGGCGCCACGGGAGGGATCCTTCCCCGCGCCCTGGCCTCCATGCCGTGCCAATCACTTGGTCACCGGCACCGCCCCTCGCGGTGGACACCCCAGCAATTATCATTTTGAACCGCGCAGGAGTGGGGCAGGCAGGACGCCTGCCCCCGGCCAAAGTGAGAATTGCCGCGGACACCCACTCCGCCCTTGCGGAGGCGCGGGGGATGTGTTTGCATGCGCGGCATGAGTTCGGACCGCTCCATCGTGACCAACCGCGGGTGCCGGGCGGCTTGGGTCTGCCGGTACACCCTGCTGGTCTTGGTGCTTGGCTGGGTCACCGCGCGGGCCGCCGAAGGTCCCTCCCCCTACTATCGCCAACTCCAGAGCTTCCTCAGCACCAACGGCGAGGCTTGGGAGGTGCGCTCGCCCCTGTTCATCGATACGAACAACACCGGGTTCAAGCTCACCAATGCGATCATCCGCCTCGCGGACATCAAGACGACCAAGGCTCTCGCCGGGCTGCGACCCGGGATGACCATGACCGAAGTGGTCGCCACGTGGGGCAAACCGATGGAGCTGTGGGTCAAAGGGTTCGGGGGCCCCCGATTCCGCTACCAGGAAGTCAACGTCTTCTTTGACCCCCGATTCGACCGGGTGAAGAGCATTTACACCCACAACCTCCCCGCCCTGCTCCGCAAGCTGGAGCTCACCCCCAAGGTGACGGAGTGCCTCGCCGCCCTGGGGGATCCGGGGGACCGCGAGGACTCGACCACGGGCGGCCCGGGTTACATCGAGACGCAGACCCGGGTCGAGCAGCGCAAGACCAAGGGAGCGCCCGTGATGTGGACCTTCCTCAACTACCCGCTGGGGGAGACCCGTTTCAAGATCGGTTTCGAACGCGGCCGACTCTCCACGCTCCAGTTGGAAGTGGCGGATTAGGGCTGGTCGGCGGGAGGGAGTGGGGCCCAAGGCCCCTCTGCAGCGGCCCCCGTCCGGCGCACCGGCTAATCGAGCCTCACGCAGGATTGGATGTCGCGGTAAGTAAAGCCCACCCGCCCGATCTTCAACTCCAACAGGCGAATCCGCTCCTCCTCCACGAACAGCAAGTCTTCCTGCAAGCGGAGCCGGCCCCGCAGGCACACACCATCATTCAGGATCACCTCGACCTCGTGGCCCAGCGGGAGGTTCAAGCGGCGGGCCATCTCCGACACCGCCAGCCGCTGGCAGGCGACCCATTTTTCATGTCCCTCCTCGCTCCCCACCCCTTCCAAATCCAAGATGCCTTGCTTGTTCATAGGTCGGTCTCCGTCTGCTTTGCCTGCATGCTGGCAGACGCGGCGGGAGAAGAAAGCACTTTTTTTTCGCCGCCGTGCCGTCCCGCGGCCGGATCTGGCGGCCCAATCGCGGCGCAACGGTCCCATTGCCGCGGGGTGGTTTGAGGACCATCATCGGGCGGAACTGACGAGCTGGCAGTTACGAAGGCAGGCTTCCGACCCTACCAGCCCCGACGTGGGTCCTTGCGGTCTCCGTTCAGGCAGCCGAATTCAGGCCAAACCGGCCCCGACTTCCCTGGGGCGGAAAAGAACAACCCGGACTGCCGCGGTAGCGACGTCCGGGCTGCGAGGGAAATGAGCCGTGGGGCCTATTGAGAGGGGTTCGGGGCCGCCGTGTGGGCCTTCCACCAGACCAGGTCGGGGTTGTTGTGCCCGCCGGTGAAGGTGGGGTACCCGCCCGCCGGCCAGCCGTAGCCGTACCGGATCGGTATCTTCAAGGCGTCCGTCACCCATTTGTGAATCTCCGCATGGCCGTCCGCGAAGTTCATCGACCCCATGAAGTCGTGGTACGATCCCGGCACGTCGGGCCAGCCGCGATCATCGACATCATCCACTTGCAGGTAACCGTCGTTCAGGTTGCACATGTTCTCATCGAGGAACACGATGGCGGAGTCAGGGGTAAGCGGGGCGATCAACTCGTTCAGCCGAATGTAGGCCATATAGCCCGGGTTGTACCCCATGGTGAGCGGCTGGGAGTAGAGATTGCCCATCTGGCTCTGCATGGAAACGGTCCGGATCCGCTGGCCGTTGTCGGACGGGATGGTGTCGGCAGGGCATTTGTACACGTCCACCTGCCCGCTCATGTAGGGGGCCATGATCGTGGTGAGGTAGTACGTCCGGTTGGTGTTGTAGGGGTTCAGGTGCCAGTCCTCGGACTGAACACCACACCACGTCTGGGCCGCTCCCTGGGAGGCGGCGAGGGGTGCGTTGGGAACGATCACGTCCATGTTGTCCCCGGCATACATGGCCACCCCCAGGGCGAGTTGCTTCTTGTTGCTGATGCACTGGACTTGGCGCGCCTTGCTCTTCGCCCGGGCGAGCGCGGGAAGCAGCATCGCGGCGAGGATCGCGATGATGGCGATTACCACCAACAATTCGATCAGGGTGAACGCGGCCCGGGAACGCGCCGGGACCTTCCATTTCGTCATCAGCATAATTGGCTCGGATTTAAGAGAAATTGGCCCCGGCGGGCGCCCCGGACGGTCGGAAGACCGTTCGGAGCCACCCTGCCGGGGGATGGGCCGACAGGACCGCTTAGTTGTGCCGGATGCGGTAGTACTGCGCGCTGTTGGCGGAGGTTGTGGTGGCTTGGAACGTGGCGACCCCGTTCGCGGTGGACACCTGGGTGATGGTGGCGCCGGAAACGTCGGCGTACGGCCCCGAGACCGGGTTGCTGCCCGAGCTCTGCAGGACGAACGAGCCCGCCGAGTCATCCCCGTCGGTGCTGGTGAACGTGATGGTCACGCTGTTGTTGCCGCCGGAGTAGCTGTCCGCCAGCGTGATCACGGCCGGAGGCGTCAGGGCAACCACCCGCAGGTTGGAGAAATAAGCCGCCGCGTCCGGCGTGCCAACGTACTGTTGGTAGGCGCCTTCGATGGGGCAGTTGTAGCCGAGCATGAGGTAGCCGTTGGTGAACGTCGTGGTGTTCGTATAAACAAAAATCGGCGTTTTATCGATCGTCAGCGTCACCACTTTGTTGACCTGCTTAATCTCCACGTCGGACCAGGTGTTGTCGGCGGGGGAGACGCTCAAGGGGCTGTTGTTGGCCGGGGTCCCGCCCTGCAGGCCGCCCGTGGCGGTGAACAACGCGGGCTTGAACACGTTCTGGAGGCTCGCGGCCGTCACGGAGGCGAGTTCGGTCCAGCCGGTGTTGGGCAACGTGCCACCCGCGCCCGTGTATTCCTCGAATTCGGTGTAGCTGAACCCGCCGTAGCCTCCCGGCGGCGATTGGATCCAGTACCAGACGCCGTCGCTGGCCCACGGACCCGACCCGTTGATCGGGTTGCCGCTCCCCAGCCACCAGTTGGTTTCGGTGCCGTTGTGGTTCACGCCGAAGCTGACACCCTCAACCGAGTAGGCACCGTCGCCGTTGACCACGTTCATGTTGAACCGGACGGCGTAATTCCCACCAAACGCCTGGTTGGTGTAATAGACGTTGACGCCGCCGCCGTAGGTGGTGCGAAAGGCCTTGTTACAGGTGATCCGCAGGGCGTTGGTCGAACCGTCCGGGGGCAGGCCGATCAGCCCGTTCGATGCGCTTTCCGGGTTGTTCGCCGTCAGGTCGTAGCCAAACTCAACATCGTAGTTGGCCCCTTGGTCCTGCTCGTCGCCGGTGCCATAGGTGATGCCCCAGTTGACCGCGTCGTTCGGGTCGGTCAAGGGATCGGCGAACAGCACGGTGGCGTTCGGGTAGGCGTTGTCGAGCAGGGTGAGAACGACCGGGGCGCCCGTAGCGACGGTGTAGCCCGAGGCGGCACCCAGGGTGACCGCGACGCTCTTGTTGCCCGCATACTGCGCGTTGACCACGTCCGAGGGGGGGACGCCGTTGGAGAGGGGCGAGATGGTCGGTGCCACGGTGACCGCGCCCGGATTGACCGTGACGGACTGGAACGGGGTGAAATCGCCCCCCGGAACGGCCGCCCCGGCGTAGGTGAAGGCGGAAGCGGGAATGGTGTAGGCGGGCGCGTTGGTGTCGCCCAGCCGCGTGATGGAGAGCGAGGCGTAGTCAGCGGCGAACGCCTTGTACATCGTGGGAGCCCCCGCGGTGACCACGAGTTGGTTGCCGGAGGTGTTCTCGATGTAAACGGTGGCGCTGGAGGGCTGCACCACGGAGTAGGTCGTGCCGCCCAAGAGGGTGAGGACGACGGTGGTCTGCAGGCGCGGCACATTGGCGGTCGTAGGCACGATGGTGATGTTCGTCGAGAGGACACCCGGCGGCAGCACGATCGAGTTCGAGGCCGCGCCCGCCACGACGCTCGCGGGGAGCACCGTGTAGGTGCCGTTCGTGGCAGTCCCGCCGAGGCCAAAGCTGATGGTCTGGGCCACGGTCGGCGGGCTGGTGCGGTAGAGCGTGAACACCCCCGGCACGGGGGTGCCGACCGATCCATTCGAACCGCCCTGCGAAGCGACCGGGGTGGTCGCCGTGACGTTGAGGGTCGAGGAGGGGTAGGTCACGCCAAAGCCGGTCGCGCCCTGGGTGCCGCCGGTGGTCACGGCGGTGCTGGTGATGCCCAGCGACCAACTCTGCACGGCGCCGATGCCAGAACTGCTCACGTAGAGGTTGTCCGCCGCGTCAAACGCCAGGCCGCGGCCGTTGCCGGTGTAAGAGGTGGGGATGTTGTTGAAAATCGTGGAGACGTCGGGGATCCCGTTGGTGAGGGCGCAGACCACGAACCAGTTGTCAATGCTGAGGGCCGAGACATACTTGCCGTCCGGCGAAATGGCGATGTCGACCGTACCGTGCGCAAGCCCGCCGACCGTGAGCAGGAAATAATCAGCGGTGCCCCCGTTGTAGAGGGAATTCCAAACCGGGGTGATGGTGCTGGAGGCTTGATCAAAGCTGTAGATCTGCAAGAGGGGATTGGAGTGATTCTCGCGGTAGGTCCCGGCATAGATTAACCCGTTGTTCGGGTTGTACTGCAGCCCCGGGTATTCGTTTCCGCCCAGGGTGTCGGCCGTCAGGTTGAGGCCGATCTCAGGCCCCACGATGTCCGGCGGGTTCTCCCAAGGCAGGGCCAGGCTGCCGTTCGTGTAAACCATGATGTTGGTGTAAACGAGCAGGGAGTTGTATCCGTTCGCCGCCGGCAAGTCGCCGTCCACCTGGAGCAGCGTCACGGGTCCGTTGGTGGGATTGCCGATCAGGACTGGACGGGACTGGATGGAACCGAAAACCCCGGCCGCCACGCCAGCCGCCTCGCCTTTGGGTCCGAGGAAAAGCTGGGCGCTGGTCAGGTTGGGGTCAATCCGCCAGACGCCGGAAACGCTCGTCGCGCCGTAGGAGCCGTCACCCACCATCAGGTAATCGTCCGCCGCCACGAAGCAACGGTAGGGGCTGAAACCGTTGTTCAGCCAGGCAACCCCGGCGGAACGCACGCCGCCGAAGCTCAGGCTCATGTCCGGGTTGAGGGCATAAATGCCGCCCGCGCCGGACGCGTCGCCATACACGCGGCCGAAATAGGGCGATTGGGGGTTTTTGTTCACATCGACGCCGCGCGGGGTGAACGCCGCCGAGCCAATCAGCGTGGGGACGCCGGCGCCGACCTTGTAAACGGAAATCGAATAATTCGTGTGCGAGCCCAGGGCAAAAGAATACTGGCCGCTGGCCACATTGGTGCCGCTGCTCACCCCGTTGAAACTGGTGCTGAGGCTCCCGTCGTCAAACTTGACGGTCACCGTGGAGCCACCTTCGTTCAGCCAGAAGAAGATGGTGCCATTGCTGTTCGTGACTCCCGACGCGTAAGGGGTCGCGTGGAGGCTGGTGGTGCACAACGCGGCTGCCGCGGCGGCCAGGGGCAGAAGCAGTCCTTGTTTTCTCCGGATGGGGCTCGAGTTTCTGGGTTGGATCATAGTTAGGTTGTTCTTTCTTCCCGCAGCCGTGGTGACTACGGGATGGGCTTGAGTTGCGAACGACGAGCTAGCGAGCAAGCGCGTCGACCGCACAAAATACCCGCCGGTGATACCGCTGGCAAGTAAAATTAAATTCAAAAACCGTGGCGGCGTGAGCGGCGGGCTGCCGGTGCTCAACCAGCAACTCATCGCGCCGGGATGTCCCGGTCTCCGGCGGCGCTCAGGGCGTTATTGAAAAACAGCCCCGAGCGCGGATGGCTGGTGGCGAGACGCAACGAGGGGGCAGATCCAGGAGAAAGCTGTCAACGAAGTGCAAAAAACCCTGCCTGCCAGCCCCGCCGCACGCCCCGGAGGATTCTCCGAGCACGCGCTCAGGAATGGGGGAACCGTCGCCCTCGCCACGCCGCCACCCCCCGATTTTGCGACCCGGCGCGCCAAACCCCTTGCCAGCGCCGCCGCTCTCCCATAGCTTGACGCGCGTCCAAGCCAGGCGGGTCTCCGCCGCGTGTCCGGGTGCGGGGAAATCGCAGGCTGGCAGGACCCGGCGGGCGTCCGGTCGGCAACACGCCCGCGGGTGCGCGGCGTCCCCCAGCATGACGGGGCTGCCCCCCGAAACCGCCCGGTGCACGATGATTTGATTTATGAATGGCACGATCCGCTTCAAGCTCTTTTTGATGATGGTGCTCGAGTTCTTCATCTGGGGCTGCTGGCTGCCCCTGATCTACGGCTACCTGCCGAGCCTCGGTTTCAACGCCACCCAGCGATCCCTCATCCTCAGCGCCTTTCCCGTCGCGGCGATCGTCGGAATGTTCTTCAGCACCCAGTATGCCGACCGCAACTTCGCGGCTGAGCGGTTTCTCGGCTTCAGCCATCTGGTCGGCGGCATCGCCATCCTGCTCCTCGCCTTCACGACCTCATTCTGGCCGTTCTTCTGGCTGATGCTGCTGCATTGCCTCCTCTATGTGCCGACGATCTCCATCGCCAACTCGGTGGCCTTTGCGAACATGAAGGACGCCCAGAAGGAGTTCGGCCTCATCCGGGTGGGCGGGACCATCGGCTGGATCCTCGCCGCGTGGCCGTTCACCTTCATCCTGGTCGACTGGAACGCGGTCCATAAGGCCAACCCCAGCGGCGCCATTGAATGGCTCCGGACGGTGCTCGGCTCCGGATTGACGGGCCAGCCGCTCATGGACGCCACCAAATGGACCTTCCTGGTCGCCGGCGTCGCCTCCATCGTGCTGGCCGCTTTCAGCCTCACTCTCCCGCACACCCCGCCAAAGAAGGTCGCCGCGAACGAGGAAAAACTCGCCTGGCTTGAAGCGGCGAAACTCCTGCGTCACCCCTTCGTGCTGGTGCTCTGGCTGGTGACCCTGATCGATGCCTTCGTGCTCTATTGCTACTTCAACTGGACGGGCATGTTCTTGGTGGCAGACGCGAAGGGCGGAGGGGTCGGCATCGCGGGCAACTGGGTGATGCCGGTGATGAGCATCGGCCAACTCGCCGAGATGCTCACGATGTTCATCCTCGGCGCCACCTTGAAGCGGCTCGGCTGGCGCACCACGATGGTGATCGGCATCCTCGGCCACACCGCACGCTTTGCGGTTTACTCATTCGCCCCCACCCCCGCGCTCGTCACGATCATCCAGTTGATCCACGGGGTCTGCTACGCCTTCTTCTTCGCCACTGTTTACATCTTCGTCGATGATTACCTGCCAAAGAGCATCCGCTCCAGCGCCCAGGGTCTGTTCAACGCCGTGTTTCTCGGCGTGGGTGCGCTCCTGGCGAATTGGATTTGCCCCTGGCTGCTTCAGAACGTGTTCACGCATGGCAAGGCCGTTGATTTTCACGGCCTCTTCCTGGTCCCGCTCGCCGCCGCGACCGTCGCCGCCCTCGCCCTCGGCCTGTTCTTCCACCCCCCGCCCAAGCCCCAGACGCAGTCCTGAGCTGGGACGCACAGGCGCGCGGCAGGGCGGACTTGCCGTGCTCCCGGCGGTGGGCCGCCCGGTTCACGCCCTCCGCCCTGCCTCAGAACGCTGGCCCGCAGGCACAGACTAGATTCCGGTCCCCAAAGACATTGTCGATCCGCCCCACGGAGGGCCAGAACTTATAGTCCCGCAGCCAGGGCGCCGGGAAGCAGGCCTGCTCCCGCGTATAGGGCCGGTTCCAATTCTCCGCGGCGATCATGTCCGCCGTGTGCGGCGCGTTCTTGAGCAGGTTGTTCGCTTTGTCCACCTGCCCGGACTCGATGGCCTGGATCTCCGCGTGGATGCTGATGAGCGCGTCGCAAAAGCGATCCAATTCCTCCTTCGGCTCGCTCTCCGTCGGTTCCACCATCATCGTGCCCGGCACCGGCCACGAGATCGTGGGAGCGTGGAAGCCGTAGTCCATCAACCGCTTGGCGACATCCTCCACGGTGACGGTCTTGAATTGGTGCAGGTCCAGGATGCACTCATGCGCCACCAGGCCGCCGCTGCCCCGATAGAGCACCGGATAATAATCCTGCAACCGATGGGCGATGTAATTCGCGTTCAGGATGGCGGTTTGGGTGGCCCGGCGCAGGCCCGCGCCTCCCATCGCCGCGATATAAACCCAGGGGATCACGAGGATCCCGGCGCTTCCCCAAGGGGCCGCCGAGACGGCACCGCCGCCGGTCGCGCCATTGGGCACCACCGCGTGCCCCGGCAGGAACGGCGCGAGATGCGCCGCCACCGCGATCGGCCCAACCCCCGGGCCGCCGCCCCCGTGGGGGATGCTGAAAGTCTTGTGCAGATTGGTGTGGCAAACATCCGCCCCCACGTCGCCCGGCCGGCAGAGGCCGACCTGCGCGTTGAGGTTCGCCCCGTCCATATAGACCTGGCCCCCATTGGCATGAACGATCGCGCAAATCTCCTTGATGGTCTCCTCGAAGACCCCGTAGGTGGATGGATACGTCACCATCAGGGCGGCCAGTTCAGCCCGGTGGGCCTCCGCCTTCGCCCGCAGATCCGCTATCTCGATGTTCCCGTGCGCGTCGCACGCCACCGGAACCACCTTCAGCCCCGCCATCACCGCGCTGGCCGGGTTGGTCCCGTGCGCCGACGTCGGGATGAGGCAAATCCGGCGGGCACCCTCGCCGCGGCTGGCATGATATGCCCGAATCACGAGGAGGCCGCAATACTCCCCTTGCGAACCGGCGTTCGGCTGCAAGGACACCGCCGCAAACCCGGTGATCTCCGCCAGCCATTGCTCCAGTTGGCGGAACAGTATCTGGTAGCCCTGGGCCTGGGCTACCGGCGCAAACGGGTGCAGCGCGGCAAAATCCGGCCACGTCACCGGCAGCATCTCCACCGCCGCGTTCAGCTTCATCGTGCAGGAGCCGAGCGGGATCATCGAACTCGTGAGCGAGAGGTCCCTCGACTCGAGCTTGCGCAGGTAGCGCAGCATCTCCGTCTCGGAGTGGTAACGGTTGAAGGCCGGCTGGGTGAGAAACCGGCTCGTGCGCGCGAAGGCGGCGGGCAGCACCGTCGTAGCCGCGGCGGCGATCCCGCCCGGGGAAAACGCGGGAGCCTGAGCGCCGTTGAAGACCGTCCAGATGTCGACCAAATCGATCTCATCCGTGGTCTCGTCCACTGAAATCCCAATCGTCTGGTCGTCGATCGGGCGGAAGTTCATCCGCCGGGCCTCCGCGAGTTCGATGACCGCGCTGGCAGCCAAACGCCCGGGACGAACCACCAAAGTGTCGAAAAAGACGGCCGGCCCCACCACGCAGCCCAACCGCGCCAAACCGGCGGCCAGGACCAGCGCCTTGGCCCGCACGTTGGCGGCGATCTGCCTCAAGCCCTCGGGCCCGTGGTAGCAGGCGTACATCGACGCCATGTTCGCCAGCAGCGCTTGGGCGGTGCAGATATTGCTCGTCGCCTTCTCCCGGCGGATGTGCTGCTCCCGCGTTTGCAATGAGAGCCGCAGCCCGGGCCGGCCGCGGGAGTCCTTGGACACCCCGACGATCCGCCCCGGCATCTGGCGTTTGAGCGCGTCGCGCGTGGCGAAAAAGCCGGCGTGCGGGCCGCCGTAGCCCATCGGCACCCCGAACCGTTGCGTGCTCCCGAGGGCAATGTCCGCCCCGAACTCGCCCGGCGGCGTCAGCAAGGCGAGGCTGAGCAGGTCGGTGGCCACTGCCAGCAGCGCCCCGGCCGCATGAGCCCGTTGCGCGAAGCCCGCGAGGTCCTCCACGCTGCCGTAGGTGTCCGGGTATTGAACCAGCGCCCCGCAGAAAGCCTCGGTGAACTGGAATTGCTTGTGGTCTCCGACCACCACCGTCACATCCAACGCCGCCGCGCGGGTCCTCACCACGTCAATCGTCTGCGGGTGGCACGTCTCCGAGACAAAGAACGAGTCGCGCCCCGCCTTCACCCCCTGGCACATGGCCATCGCTTCCGCCGCCGCCGTCGCCTCGTCCAGCAACGAGGCATTGGCCACCTCGAGGCCGGTCAGATCAATCACCATCGTCTGGAAGTTCAGCAGCGCCTCGAGGCGCCCTTGGGAAATCTCCGCCTGATAAGGCGTGTACTGCGTGTACCAACCGGGGTTCTCGAGAATGTTCCGCTGGATGACCGCCGGCGTGATGCAGCCGTAATAGCCCATCCCGATGAAGGAACGGAAAACCTGGTTGTGGGTGGCGATTCCCTTCAGGGCCACGAGCGTTTCCCGCTCCCCCATGGCGCCGGGCAGGGCCAAATCCCTCCCGAGCCGGATCGCCGCGGGCACGGCCGCGTCGCTCAGCTTTTCCAGGCTCTCGAAGCCCAGCAAATCAAGCATCGCCCGCGTCGCCCCGTCGCCCGGACCGATGTGCCGCCGGGCAAAAACGTCCGGATGCCGCAGCCCCCCCGGTTCATTGGCAGCTTTCCCCGCAGCCCCCGAAACCTCTCGTTCACTCATGCGGAGAAATTAAGGAGCGCCCCCCGCAAAGCAAGCGGGATTTGGGTCCCGCCCCTGGAAGCAGTGGCCGGAGGGGACATCGGTCGCAGTCTGGCTCGCGGGCATGGCAATGGGCCTTCCCCACCGCCACGATCTGCGCGTGGTAGTCGCCCCAGTAATCGACCCGGTCGGGCCGCCGCCCCAACTCGCCCTCGCAGAGGCTCTGCAGGTCCTGGTAGGATGCCCGCTCCGCAGCCCACCCGTGCCGCGCGAAGACCCGGCGCGTATAGGCGTCGATGACGAACCGGGGGATGCCCCCGGCGTAGAGCAGCATGCAGTCGGCCGTCTCCGGCCCGATCCCGTGGGTCCCCAGCAACCGCTGACGGGCGGCCTCCGGGCCACCGGCGAAGACCCGGGCCAGATCGCCCTCACAATCCTCGATCAGCAGTCGGAGGAAGGCCCGAAGACGCCGGGCCTTGAGGTTCAGAAATCCCGCGGGACGGATCAGGGCGGCCAGTTCAGGCTCGGGAAGCGCGTAGAGCGTCGCCGCATCGAGCACGCCGCCCTTCTTCAGGTTCGCCATGGCGCGCTCAACCCCCTTCCAACTGGTCTGCTGGGTGAGGATGGCTCCGACGCAGACCTCGAAGGGCGTCTCCCCGGGCCACCAGTGCTGGTGGCCGAAGCGTGCCCGCATCAGCTCGTAGGCGCGCTCCAAGGGGACCACGCCGCGCGAAAGACCCTGGGTTTCCCGGCCCACTGCATTCCCGGCGGTCAACCGAGCAGGCGGGCGGCGATCGCGCGGCCGATCGCGGCGGCCTCCGTGACCGGCCCTTCGCTCTCCGCCTGCCGCACCGGCCCCGTGACAAAGGAAAGCGCGCGCATCCGCAGGCGGTCCCCCTCGACGACGGCCCAAGCCGCCACCGGGCTCTGGCAGCCACCCCCCATAGCGGCCAGGAACGCGCGCTCCGCCGTCACCGAGGCCAGGGTTTCGGCGTCATTCAACCGCGCACAGACCGCGGCGGTCCGGCTGTCCCCTGCCCTCACCTCCAGGCCGACCGCCGCCTGCCCCACGCACGGCAGCATCTCCCGCGGGTCGAGCACGGACCCCAGGAGGCCCGCCGGGACCCCTTCGCCCTGGAGCGTGCCATCGGGGGCGATCGTGTAGTGGAGGCGCGTGATGCCCGCCAGGGCGAGGATGGTGGCATCCAGCTCGGGCCGGTCCGCCACTTTCTGCATGCGGGTCAGCACATTCCCCCGGATGTCCACCGTCTTCAGCGCCGGATTGATGGCAAGGAGCTGGGCGCGGCGCCGCGTACTGCTGGTCGCGACGGTCGCCCCCGCGGGCATCCCCGCGACGCTCACCCCAGGAGCGAGCCGGCCCCGGCGGTAAACCAGCACGTCCCGCACATCGGCCCGGCGGCCGACCGCCCCCAAGGTGAGCCCGTCGGGGAGTTCGGTGGGGAGGTCCTTGAGGCTGTGGACCGCCAGGTCGGCCTCGCCGTTGAGCAGCGCCACCTCGAGTTCCTTGGTGAAGAGGCCCTTGGGGAGGTTGCCGCCCTCCTGGGCGAGCGAGGCCGTCTGCAGCTTGTCGCCCGTGGTCTTGATGATCCGCAGCTCGAAGGTCCCCTGGGGAAAGGCGGCGCGGCATTGCGCGAGCACCGCGTTGGCCTGCGCCAGCGCCAGCGCGCTTCCCCGGGTGGCAATCCGAATGGTCTCGTTCATAAAAGGGTCGGCGTGGATCAGGCTTCCGGAGCGGGCTGCGGCTGGCCGGCAAACCCGCCGGGCCGGCCGAGCAGCGACTCGGCTTTCTCCCGGATGATCTGCTCGCACCGGGCCACTTCCTCGCGCCGGAGCTTCAGGTAGTCATCGGCGATCGCCTGCAGGTCGTCAATATTGTAAAGGAAGACGTTCTCCAGCATCTCCACGGCGGGGTCGATGTCGCGGGGCACCGCGATGTCGATGAGCAGCAGGGCCCGGTTGCGGCGGAGCTTCATCAGCGGTTCGAGCTTCGCCCGGTCGAGGATGTAGTCGGGCGCGGCGGTGCTGCTGATGACAATGTCGATGACCGGGAATTCGGCCGCCCAGCGGTCGAACGGCACCGCCCGCCCGCCCAGGGCGGCCGCCAGCGCCGCCGCCTTGTCGTGGGATCGGTTGGTCACCACGATCCCCTTGGCCCCGCGCGAGAGCAGCGCGCGGGCGGTTTTTTCGCTGGTGTCCCCCGCCCCGATCACCAGCACCTCGCGGTCGCCCAGGTCGTTGAAGATCTTCTCCGCCAGTTCCACCGCCGCCGAACCCACCGAGACACTGCCGCGTTGGATGTTGGTCTCGGTCCGGATCTGCTTGGCCACGTTGAACGCCCGCTGAAACGCCTTGTTCAGCCGGCCGCCCGTGTGGCCGGCCTGCAGGGCGAGATCGTAGGCCTTCTTCAACTGCCCGAGGATTTCAGTCTCCCCGAGCAGCATCGAGTCGAGCCCCGCGGCGACCCGGAACAGGTGATGGAGGCTTTGCGGCTCGCTGTAGGCGTAGATCTCCTCCTGCAAGGGCCCGTCGTACCCGTGCGTGGTGAGAAGAAATTCCCGCAACGCCGCGCAGGCACCGCCCCCGGACTCGCTGGCGACGGCGTAAAGCTCCACGCGGTTGCAGGTCGAGAGAATCACCGCCTCCGAGGCGACGCCCGAACGGCGGAGTTGCTGCAACGCCTCCGGAATGCGTGCCTCCGCGAAGGCGAACCGCTCCCGCACGGTCACCGAGGAGGTATGGTGGCTGAGGCCGACGACGACGATGGACATTGACTACGGGGCGGGCGGGAGGTGCGGCCCGATCGCCGGGTTGTGGATGCCGGAGAGAATATTGGTGCCCCAGAAGGTGAGGAGCACAAAAGCGAACGACCCGATGGCCCCCAGGGCCAGCCGCCGGCCACCTTGTGAGAAGCGCCAGCGCATGACCAGCAGCGCGAGGTACAGCAGCCAGACGAGCGCGGACCAGACCACCTTGGGATCCCCGGCGTAGGCGTGCGGGTTGTTGATCCGGGTCATGTCGAGGGCGCCGACCGCGAGGCCGAGTGTGAGCAGCACAAACCCGGCGGCGAGGGATCGGGCGATCACGATTTCGAGCCGTTGGATCGGCGGCAGCAGCGAGAAGATCGCCTGGATCTTGCGCTGCTTGAGGTTCCGCTCCTGCGTCAGGTACATGGCCGCCGCCACGGATGCCAGGCCGAAGGCGCCATACGAGAGGGCCAGCAGGGCGGCATGGGCGCTCGTCCAGGCCACGGGCAGCTCGGGGTGCCCCCCCTGCCGCAGGTCAAGCCCGGGCATCAGCGCGAACACGCCGAGGGCAAAAAGCACCGGCGAGGCGAAGGCCCCGATGAACCTCAGCCGCGACCAGAGCCCCACTACCAAGTAGGTGCCAACGATGGTCCACATCACGAACAGGGTGGCCTCGAACAAATTGGTGACCGGGCAGTGGTTGAGGCTGAACCCGCGCAACAGCATCGCCCGGGTGTGGAACAGGATGCCCGCCGCCAGCAATGCGTAGGTGACGTGGCTGTCGCGCCGGAACCCCTTCCGCCAGAGAAACACGGCATGCACCGTGGCGATCCCATAGGCCACCACGGCGAGCAAGAAGGAATGTCGATCTGTCAGCCAACCCACGCCCCGAGGTTATCGTGAACGCCCCCCAAGGCAAGCGGCAAGTCCCCCGGCCGGACGCCCGCGACCGCGTTCCGTGGCGGGCGGCTCAGTTCCCGGGCGGGGTGCCGCCGACGGGCACGATGGTGACACCGAAGTTCTTTTTGACGAAGCCGCTGGCCTGGGTCAGCGAGGCGCCGTTGGCATCCATGTAGCCGGCGAACACACCGCTGAGGTAAGCCGACGAGCAAGAGGTGCCCGTGGTGTACCACGGCTGGCCTTGGTAGCTGATGATGCTGGTCCCGGGCGCGCCGAGGGTGATGAACGACCCGCGATCGGCGTAGGGGGCGAGCTGGCCCTGGTCGATGGCGGTCACCGCGTTGACCTCGGGGTAGGCCGCCGGATAAAAGGGCGTGGTGACCGGCTGGTTGCCCGCCGCGCCGAAAAAGATGATGTTTTTCGAGGCGGCGTCCTGAATCACCGAGTGGAGGAACGGGCTGTCGCTGTTGCTGCCCAGGCTGAGGTTGATGACATTGGCACCACCATTCACGGCGGCGGCAATCCCGGCCGCCACGTCGAAGGTCGACGTGGAAGTGTTCGGGCCATAGACGTCCACCGGCAGGATCTCGACCGAGGTCTTGCCCTGGGTCATGGTCTGGACGCTGTTCAGGATGGTCTCGGCCATCGACGTGCCGTGCGAAGGCTGGGCCGGATCGAGGTCTGCGGCGCCCGCGACCGAAAGGGCGGTCATCAGAAATTTGTCCAAGCCGTTGCCCAACGGCTGCAACGCGGTGTCGACCAAGCCGACGATTACGCGGCCGCCGTCCGCAGGCGGCTTCAATTGGAGCTGGGAGCCCCCCGGTGGCGGTGGGCCAGTGACGCCAGCCGCCAGCCGGGCGGGAGTGGGGGGGCCGTCCAGCGAGTAATTGCTGTCCACCGATATGACATCAGGGTTGCCCGCCAGGGCGGTCCGGGCCGCGTCCGCCGCGGCGGCGTCATCAAACTGGAGGCGGTAGGCGTTCAGGCTGTCGATCTTGCCGATGACGCGGGCACCCAGTTTCTTCGCCAGATCGGTGATGCTCGCCCCGGGTTTGAGACGGACGATGAGTTCGTTGGGGATCGAGTTGGTCCTGGAGGCAGACAAGGTCTGCTTCGCGGCACCCACCGCCTTGGTGGCCGCCCGGGAGGCGGTCTTGAAAACGAGCAGTTTGGGGTTTTCTCCCGCCTGCGGCACCATCGCGAAGTTGAGATCCCCCAGCAGCAACGGCAGCGCCTTCCCCGGAGGAAGCTCCTTGAACTTGGTGGAAATGACCCGATCCAAGTCCGGCTCGACGAAGATTCGCCACCCCGTGGCGGCCGCGATTTTTTCGAGGGTCGGATACAATTCGCCGGCCTCGATGTCCGCGGTGACGCGGTCGTGGGCCTTGTCCCACTGCAAGGTGTCCGCGCCGGAAGCCGCCAGGGCGAACAGCGTCAGGAAACAGGCGGTGAGCAGGGACCAGCCCGCCCGCGCCCGGGAAGCGGTGGCGGCGCGGCCGGGACCATTGGCCGGAGAAAAACAGATCATACCTTTGCTTCCAACACCGAAATTTGTCGAACGGACCGGGATATCGATCCCCGAAACCCCATCCCCGCCGTCAACATCGTTCAGACCGGGGCGGATCGCAACCCATTCAATTGGGGGTGACGACTTGGTAAAAGCGGCGAACGGCCGGACTATTGGTGTCGGCCCAGGCGGCCGGGCTGTTCGTGGGGGTGACCGTCGCCGTGGCTTGGAAGCTCGCCGCCGCGTTGGTGGTGGCGAGCACTTGGTAGTTCCGGCCCGAGGTGGCCGGCCAAACCAGCGTCGGTGGGTGCCCGCCGGCCAGGCTGATGGAAAAAGGCGCGTCCGGGCCGACGAAACGGATCCACTTGGTCGCGGTACGGTAGGCGGCCCCCCCGGTCTGGGTCACCACGGCGTACACCGGGTGGAGGCCCAGACCCAGGCTCGCACCGGCGACCGGGAAGCTGACGCTCGCTTGGTTGGTGGCCGCCGCCAACAACCCGCCCGTGCTGAAAAGCTGGATCACGCCGCCGAGGTTGGTGTTCACGGCGACGCTGAAAGGCACGGTGGCCTCGCCGGCCACATTCGTCCCGGGAAACGGGGTCGAGAGGGTCGCCGAAAGGCTGGTGTTCTGAACGACCACCGGCAGCACCACCCGGGTTTGGGTCCGCACGTTGCTCCCCTCATAGACCACGGCGGTCAATTCGTGAAAACCATCCGCCAGACTGGTGGTGTCCAGCGCGAACGTGAGCGGAAACCGCGTCGCGCCGGCGGTGACGTAGAGGTGAGCACGCGGCTGGAGGTCGCCCAGATTGTCCACCAAAGCCTGGAGATCGCCGGGCGTGGCCACAAGGTTGGTGGAACTCGATAGAGTGGTGGAGATTTGCGCCGCGGCCCATCCCGGCGAGTTCGCCTCGACGTTGAACCCGCTGACCGTCGGCTCGCCGTAGATGTCGCCATTGAACCAATCGATCGCCGTCAACCCGTCGGAGTCCTGCAAACGGAGGTCCGCGTTGACCAACCCGACCAGGTTATTGACCAGCGTGGAAAGCGAGGTGCCGCTCACGGTATTGGTCACCGAGTTCGTCACACTCTGCCCGCTCACCTTGCCGACCACCAATTGGAGATAATCCCCCACCGCGGGGGTGTTCTGCACCGTGAACGCGCGGAACCCGGAAGCGATGGTGTCGAGGAACGTGGTGCCCGACGTTTGCAGGAAGGTCGTTTGCGCGCCAGCCGGCCCGGCCGCCACCGAGGTGGAAAGCCCGATCTGGGAGCCCGAGGTTGCCACGGCGGTACCATGGAGTTCCACCCGATCGCCGATGGCGGTCGCGCTCACCGCTGCCGCGCCGCCGACGGCGGGGGCGTTGATCGCCACCGCCAGATTCGACGCGAGGGCCCCCAGAGCGGCGCCCGGCGGCACGGTGAGGCTGGCCGTCCGGCCGCCCACGGTCACACTGAGCATGTTCCCGGACTGCGGTGGCAGATTGGTGAGTGTACGGAGGAAAGTGCCATCGACGAACAAGTCGACCTGCGAGACCGGATGATTCGTGTCGGCCGCGGTGATCTGGAGGGTCAGGTTCGTCAGGCCGTGGAGCACGGCGTTCGAGGGGGGCGAGGTCCAAGCTCCGCCGGGCGGACGGGCGAACGGCGCGGACAAGGGTTCCGCGACCATCAAACCCTGGTAGGGGTTGGTGACGCTTTGGTAGTAGGACTCGGCCAGGTTGAACCCGCGCGCGAGGTAGAAATAATCGAGCGGGTTGGGGAACTTCTCGAGGTAGTTGCACGGCTCGCTTACCGTCCCGTAGGTTCCCGCCGCGCCAGCGGCAAGAAAGCCGAGCATGTCGTACTGGCCGCCGGTGCCGTTAATCAGCCCGCCATAGGAAGTCAGGTTGTCGGCGATGGCCCCGGGAACCGCCGAGACGCCGGAGAGGGTGAAATCGACCACGCCCGCCTGGTAGCCAAAGGTTGGGCCGAGGCCGTTGGGAGTCGAGGCGACGATGCGCTGCATGGCCGGGGCGCCGCGCAAACGGGCGTTGAAAATGGCGTTGTCAAACAGCGTGAACCGGACGTTGCGGGCCTCGTCGTACGGGTTCTTCACGAGGAACACCGTCTGGGTGGGGAACGTGCCGTCGCCGAGCACCCCCTGGGAAACGATCTGTTTCGCGAGGGCGAGGTTGCTGGAGGTAATCATGGTGACCAGGAAGGCATTGCTCCCGGCCCCGAGCGGCGGGGCGGAACGAAACGGGCTCTCGCTCCCCGTGTAGAGGCTGGCCGACCCCAGCGCCAGACTGCACGGGGGGTTGGTGTCAGGCTTGAACCCGTAAAAGAGCGCCGAGGTGGTGCTGTTGACGGCGAACGAGTCGGGCGAGGTGACGGAGAACGGGATGTCCATGGACAACACCACGTAATCAATCTGGGTGGCAAGCTGGCGGCTGGCGAGCATGGCCGTGAGCGGGTTGGCCAGATTCGCGGTGAAGTCGGAGACGGCCCAGAGCGGGCTGGTGCCCGTCCAGTTGATCCAAAGCACATTCTGCGGCGGGACCTGGCGCAGCTCGCAGTAGTAATTGGCCAGTTGTACCGAGTTAGTGCTGGCCTGATTGGCCACGACGACAACGTTCAGGCCGGAACCCCCACCCCGGACGCGCGCGGCAAACGCGCAGGCGAGCAACACCCATACGACGAGTCTCCCTCTCGTGAACACGTCCAAAAGATGCCCCAGTTCGGCGGGGAATGCGAGCGCGAAGCGAAGCTGGGGTCGGAGTCGGGGAGGGAGTGCAAGACCTGGACTCGCCAAAGGAGCGGGGTGCCCGGTGGCCGAGTGCCCCTTGGCTGTTCACGCGCAAAACCGCCAGCGCCCTACCACCAGACGAGCTCCAGAGTACTCGTTTCTCCGAGGGCGGATTCCGATACCGGACTCGGCCTTGGCACATTGTCAAGGCTCCCCCCTTTCCCGAAGCCTCCAGCAGACCGCTGAACCACGGCGTGGTCTGGTTCCGCCGGACACCCTGGTCCTCCGCGCCAAACTGCTTCTACGGCGGGGAGGAAGCGCGGTACAGCCGCCAAGGGGCGTTGGTGGCCGTGAGGTCTGCGACGGGAGTAGGCAGCGTGGTGGCAACGATGCTGGTGAACGACGTCCAGGCTGCCAAGTCGGTCGAGCTTTGAATCGTGTAGGTCTGGCCGAGTTGCCCATAAAGTTGAAACTGGAAGTTCGCGTCGCTTCGC
>Ga0182030_10004981_pt1 | contig 28285 bp, 25 predicted proteins | sample 812S3MmetaG_FD_121299 | JGI IMG/M metagenome (GOLD analysis project Ga0182030, IMG submission 121299) | Permafrost microbial communities from Stordalen Mire, Sweden - 812S3M metaG (Illumina Assembly) | ecosystem: Environmental > Terrestrial > Soil > Wetlands > Permafrost | place: Sweden... | reverse complement strand
TTCATCTCACGGCCAACACCGATCCGCAGCGCGACAGCATCTTCACCAAAGGCCCGTCCGACGTGCTCGACCACGCGACGAGCGAGATCGCCAGCGGCAGCAAGCTGGGCATTGACGCGACGAAGAAAATTCCCGGCGAAGGTTTTAAGCGCGCCTGGCCGCCGCTCATCAAGATGGATGAAACAGTGAAGAATAAAATCAATTCCCTGTTCGGAAATGCCGGTGACAAGCATTAAGAAATCGCTTAATGTCTCACTGCCTGCATGAAACAACGCGTTCCATCAACCAAAGACACGCAAGCCCGGCGCTGGGCGCGGCGCTTGTCAACGCGCGTTGAAAAAATTCTCGTGTCCCACCCCGATGCTGACCCCGACAACATCCGCCACACTTTGATTTTGCTGGAGCAACCGCCGCTCGAACGGCTTCAAAGGAGCTTAATCCGTGGCCGCGCCACTGCCATTTTCAGAAAGTGAACTGCGCCTGCTGCAAGTTTTCCTGAAGCGCAAGGTGCGGTTCATGGTCGTCGGGCTTTCCGCTGCCACGCTGCAAGGCGCGCCCGTCGTGACGCAGGATGTTGACCTCTGGTTTGAAAACCTCGGCGAACAGAAAATATCCCGCGCATTGCAGGAAGTCGGCGCGGCCTATGTGCCGCCATCCATCAATAATCCACCGATGCTCGCCGGCAAAGGCGCGGAATTATTTGATATCGTCATTCGCATGGACGGCTTGGGCACTTTTGCCGAGGAATTAAAAAACTGCGTGAACATTTCACTGGGCCGGCAAAAACTCAAGGTGCTGTCGCTCGAACGGATTCTCGCCAGCAAAATCGCGGCGAACCGCGCCAAGGACAAGCTGACCATTCCCGTCCTGCGCGACGCGCTGGCCGCGATCCAATCAGCGAAGCGCCGGTCGAAGAAAAAATGAAAATTAACGCGACGAAGAAAATTCCCGGCGAAGGTTTTAAACGCGCCTGGCCGCCGCTGATTAAGATGGATGAAGCGGTGAAGGCGAAGGTGGAAAAACATTTGGACTGAATCTGAATTTCAGCATGTGGATTCCATTTTTATTTCCGGAATTCCGTTTGAGGCGGGCATGGAACGGAATAGGTCTCCGTATCGTGAAATAATTTCCCGGTCGAACTCCGACCGATCACGTCCGATGAAACTTTCTGAAAAATTCCGCTTGCAATGTCCGGCGCGCCGGCTTAATAGTTAACCATATGGTTAAATGTTCGCCGAGATTGTTGAACCGCACGTTTGCCGCGCTGGCCGACCCGACGCGTCGGCGCATCCTGGAGCATCTCGCTCACGGCGACCGTTGCGTCACCGATCTGGCGCGGCCGTATTCCATGTCGTTGCCGGCGGTCTCGAAACATTTGCGCATTCTGGAAAATGCCGGATTGGTCAGCCGCCAGCGAAAAGGACGGGTGCATTCTTTGAAATTGGATGCGGCACCGATGCAGCAGGCGCAGGCGTGGATCGGGGAATATCGCAAGTTTTGGGAAGCGAGCTTTGACCGGCTGGACGAGTATCTGAAACAACTACAAACCAAGGAGAAAAAATGAGCACATCCATCAAAGAAAACAACATCAAACTCCAACTCACCCGCGTTTTTGACGCGCCGCGCGAACTGGTTTTCAAGGCGTGGACGGACGCGAACCAATTCAAGCAGTGGTTCGGGGCGGCGGCGTGCGACGGAGCGTTGTTGCAAACAGTGAAAGTGGACGCGCGCGTCGGCGGCAAATATCGCATTCAGGTGCGGCGCGCCGACGGCGAATTTTTCACGACCGTCGGGATTTATCGCGAAGTGAAGCCGCCGGAACGTCTGGTCTTCACCTGGGCGTTTGAAAAGGACGGCAGCGGCGATGAATACGGCGAAGTCGAACCGCCCGAAATGCTTGTCACGCTGGAATTCAAAGCGCGCGGCAAGCAGACGGAATTGACTTTGACGCACGAGAAATTTGCGTCCGTCGAAAGCCGCGATCGGCACCAGGATGGCTGGACGCGCTGCCTCGATTCGCTCGGAAAATTTGTTGGAAAATAAAGTTATGACCGGGCCAAAAAACAATCCGGCTGAAAAAGCTGCCGACCGCGAGATTGTCATCGCACGCGAGTTGGCCGCGCGGTTTTTCGATGACCATTGAAAAGATGGATTTCCGCGTCGGCGGCGAATGGAAACACGTCATGCGCGGGCCGGACGGCGTGAATTATCCGAACCACAGCGTGTTCAAGGAAATCGTAAGACCGGAGCGCATCGTGTTCCAGCACGGTGGCAAGCGCGAAGGCGGGCCGGGAGTGAGTTTTGTGTCCACCTGGTCTTTCGAGAAGCTGGCGGCGGACAAAACGCGCGTGACCATCCGCATGGTTTTCCCGTCGCCGGCCAAACGCGATTTTGTCGTCAAGGAATTCGGCGCCATCGAAGGCGGCGAACAAACGCTCGCGCGCCTGGCGGAATATCTGGCAAAGGAACCGGCCCTGCTTTGAGTGGAGCAAGGGAGACGAGGCCATCTCCGGATTCGGTGGAGGCAACCTGTCCATCCGGTGGAAAATGAAAAAGGCAAAATAATTGTACAGTTTGCTTTTTCTCATTCGTCGTATTATTGAATAAACGAAACCACGACTGATTAAGACAAAAGGAAATTATGAGCACCACGAAGAATGACCCCGCTGTCGAACCGTATCTGTTTTTCAACGGCCGCTGCGAGGAAGCCATCGAATTTTACCGCCAGGCGCTTGGCGCCGAAGTATTGATGTTGATGCGCTTCAAAGACAGTCCGGAATCATCCCAACCGGGCATGCATCCGCCCGGTTCCGAGAACAAGGTGATGCACGCAACCTTGCGTATCGGCGAAAACATCCTGATGGCATCCGACGGGCGTTGCATGGGCAAGCCAAATTTCGAGGGTTTTTCGCTGTCGCTTCGGGTACAGACCGAAGCGCAGGCGGACCGGCTCTTCGCCGCCCTGGCTGATGGCGGGCGAGCAGAGATGCCACTGGCCAAGACATTCTTCTCGCCGCGTTTTGGCATGGTCACCGACCGCTTCGGCGTATGTTGGATGGTCATTGTGCAACGCACCGAATAACTGGAAAATCTTGAAAGGAAAAGCATGGCCAAATCATTTACAAGCGTGGCGCCGGCGATCGCCCGGATTCTGATGGGAGTGATGTTCTTCGTCTTCGGTTTGAACGGATTTCTGCATTTCATTCCGCAACCAAAGGACCCCATGTCGGAGGGGGCGATGGCGCTTTTCACCGGATTCATGAAGTCAGGCTACATGATGCCGCTGATTTTTGGGACGCAAACGCTCGTCGGCGCGCTGCTGCTGGTCAACCGCTTCGTACCGCTGGCACTGGCATTGATCGCACCGGTCATCGTCAACATCATCGCGTTTCACGTGTTCCTGTCACCGGCGACCATCGCGCCGGGCATCGTTGTTCTGGTGCTGGAGCTGTACCTGGCCTGGTCGTATCGGAAATTTTATCAGCCCATGCTTGCGTTCCGTTCCAGACCGGGTGCCGGCCCGGGTTCGGCGGAAAAATTATGATCATCAACATCCTCATTGGACTCGTCGTGATCATCGTCGTATTTGTCATTATTGTGGCCACGCGGCCTGACGATTTCCGCATCACGCGGATGGCAACCATGCCTGCACCGCCGGGAAAAGTTTTTCCGCTTGTCGCCATTCTTAAAACTTGGGAAGTGTGGTCGCCATGGGCGAAATTGGATCCGAATGCGAAGATCATTTACGAGGGTCCCGCAGCTGGAACGGGCGCCATCATGCGATGGTCCGGCAACAAAAAAGTCGGTGAAGGCCGCATGACAATTATCGAGGGCCGTCCCAGCGATTTGATCCGCATCAAACTCGAATTTTTCAAACCCTTCAAAGCCACCAACGCCGCAGAATTCACCTTCAAGCCCGAGGGCAATCAAACTGCCGTGACGTGGAGCATGTTCGGCAAAAACAATTTCATGTCCAAGGCGTTCGGCTTGTTCATGAATTGCGACAAAATGGTCGGCGGCGATTTCGAAAGGGTCTGGCGGCAATGAAATCGTCCGCGGAAGCAGCCAGCCGGCAATAACCGGCGCGGATTGGGACCTGCCGCTGGCGCGAGTGGAATCTGTCGGTCTTGGCGGAAAGCTGGAACATCCAGTTCGTTTTTTGCTTTGCGTTGCGCCATGGGTCGTCGCATTTTGGTTGTGATGGGAATCATGAGCTTCACAACCCAGAGGAACGTTAGGCAACGCTCAATGCGTTGGGTGCGTTATTTGCCCGGCGGTTTCATCGTGGTGCTCGCTCTTTTCTTGTTTGCCGGCTGCCAATCCGGCACGGAGTGGCATTCGGACAATCCGGTGTCGGTCACAGCGGCCACAACTACCGTGACGGCCCCGCCGGCTGATGTGCCGGCACCTGCGGTTGCTGCCGCCCCGCCGACCGATACCCCGGCGCCGACCATGGAATCCCCGCCGGCCGCCGCCGCGCCGGTGACCGCCGCAGCTACCAACGCCGTTCCGGGTCCGGTGCCGCCGCCCATCCGCATCAAGGCCGGCCTCTTCGATTCATTGACGGATGCCGATGGCAACGTATGGCTTCCCGACCAGGGCTTTGCCGACGGGGAAACCACCGAACGCCCGGACGTGAAAGTTGCCAATACGACGACTCCGGCGATTTATCAGAGCGAACGATACAGCATGACGTCGTTTTCATATCCGGTTCCCAATGGTAAATATGTGGTGAAGCTTTACTTCGCCGAAACGTACGATGGAATCACCGGGCCGGGTCAGCGGGTCTTTTCATTTAATGTCGAAGGCCAGGAATTCAAGGACTTCGATGTCTGGGCAAAAGCCGGCGGTCCGATGCGCGCCTACATCGAGACGGCCAATGTGGAAGTCACCAACGGCAGGCTCGACATTACTTTCACCCCCAACGTGCAAAATCCGGAGATCAACGGAATCGAAATCCTGCCGGGAAATTGAAAGCTGGTTGCGTCCCCGCCCGCCTCATTTCTGAGATGGCTCAGGATACTGCCATTTTCCCGTTCAACACCGGCGGTCAGCCGTGGTAATTGTGAAACATGCTGGCCAGGAGGAGCAGCTCCGGATGGGTGGCTGACAACTTCGGCAGCACGACGCGGATGCGTGAACGATAATTCGCCAGCTTCTCCCGCAACGGCGCCAGATCGGTGGCCTTGTCCCATTTCAATTTGTTGAAATCGAGCACGAGCTGGTTTTTGCTCCGGGCGAGGGATTCGTTGATCCGGCGGGCCAGGCCTTCGGCGTCCCGCTTCGAGAGCGCACCTTCCAGGCGCATCCACACCAGTTGCTTGGCGTGTTGCAACTCCACCTGGATGGAGAAATCCGGCGAAGCCACTTTGCGGTGCAGTTCCTCCCACATTTCAAATGCGCCCCACCGCTTTCCGGTCAGGCGATAGGTGTTCCGTATTAACTTGGGGTGCTGGAAGATGTCGAGTTTCAAAGTGACTGCGGTCCAAAGCGCGGCACCGATGGCGAATACGGATTTGAAGCGCTGGCCCAACGCAGGGCGGCCCAGTTCCGCATGGATGCGCCGTTCCAGGTCGCCGATCCAGCGGCGGATGGCGGCGTTTGGCCCGAGCAACCGGCCCGCGAGAAACACCGGATAGGCGTAACGTAATTCGTTGGCGTAATAATCGGCCTTGGCGCGCAGGAGCGGGTTCGGCGAATCCTTCAATTTCAAATAACCGAGCAGCCGCCCTTCGAGCACGCGGTAAATGCTTGGGCCAAGCCGCTGGAAATCTTCTTCGAAGCACCAATTTTGAATGGCCTCAATTTCCTTGGCCGAAAGCGTCGGATGCTTGATCATGGTGTGGAAACCGTCCGCGCGCCGGTAGAACAGGTCCTTGTCGGTGGTGTAACGGTCTTGCAGCAGGTTTTCCTTGATGATCCGTTCGTGAAACGGCGTGCCGGGCACCGGACCGTAGATCAGAAACTGCGCGAGCGCCGGCTTCAGTTTCATCAGCCCGTCCAGTTCCTGGGCCACCACTTCCTGATTCTGGTAGTCAAACCCGACGATCATGGACGTCAACACCGTGATGCCATGTTCGCGGAACTCGGTGAGGATTTCGTCAACCGGCCGGCCCTGCTGCTTGGCGTAATTCGACCGGGTGCCTTCGTAGCCGATCCAGAAGCCGTCAATGCCCATCTCCAGGATTTCCTCGACGGTGTACTGGCTGATGGCCTTGATGCTGGCGAACGCGAAAATGGAAAGCCGTTTTCCGCCCTTGATCACGCAGTCGCGAAATTCCATCGCGCGTTTTTTGTTGAGCAAAAAATCCTCGTCAATGATGAGAAACACCAGGCTGGGATCCGTGGCCAGATAACGTTCCACCACGGCGTAGATATCCCTCCCGTCCGGCAGCAGCTTGATGTGTTTGCGCGAGAAAAAATGCGACGTGCAGCAGAAATCGCAGCCGTTGGGACAGCCGAGGCCGGCGAAGATCTTGCCGGTTCCCGACACCTTCCAGCCGAACACTTTCAGCCAGCTCACGATGAGCGGTTGTTTGTAGGGCATCGGAATCGGGGGCTCGCCCAGCAGCCGGCGGAAATAGGTCACGCCTTCCTCGCGGCAAATGAAGTCGGCGTACGGCTTGAGCACCTCGTCTTTCAACACCGTCCCGTAGCCACCGAGGACGATCTTGCTGTCCGGGGCGTATTTGCGGATCAGGGCGACCATCTCCTTCATCTTGTGCATGACGGCCATGATGAAGGTGATGCCGACGTAATCGTAGCCCTTCTTGAGTTCGCGGATGAATTCGCTCTTGGACGGGTATTGCAGCACCACGGCCGGCGCGTCGAGGTTTTCGGCGATGTAATCGAGGGAGAAATGAACATTGACGGTGCGCGGGCTGAAAATTCCCTGGGCGCGGGTCACCTGGCGGTACAACAATTCATAGCCCACGGACGGCGCATCGCCGTATTGGGGACCCATCGGACGACACACACTGGTTAACAGAATTCTTTTGCTCATATTATGCAATCGGATTTACCGGTCGAACGTCCCGCGAAATTTTAAGAGACGAAGCGTGATCATAGTATCGTCCCTGGCGCTGCGTGGCACAATGGAGAAGCGATGTTCAGACTTGTGCAAAAAACAGCCGGTGGGCAGTCGACGTTTGCCAGCGCATCGCAGGCGGCCGGTGGCGTTCCCGGCCCTGGTCCGGCCCGTTCTCTCCTTGTTCAGGCGCGTTGTTCTGGTATCCTGAGCGACCTTTGTGGATATCGCGCAAGAAATTCAGAAACGGCGGACGTTCGCCATCATCTCGCATCCGGATGCGGGCAAGACGACGCTGACCGAAAAGCTGCTGCTATACGGCGGCGCCGTGCAACTCGCCGGCTCGGTTACCGCCCGCAAGAACCAGCGCGCCACCACCTCCGACTGGATGGAGCTGGAAAAGAAGCGCGGCATCTCAATCAGCTCCACCGTCCTCCAATTCGATTACAACGGTTACCGTCTCAACCTGCTCGACACGCCGGGGCACAAGGATTTTTCCGAGGACACCTACCGCGTGCTCACCGCCGTGGATTCAGTGGTGATGGTGATTGATTCGGCCAAGGGCATTGAGCCGCAGACGCGCAAACTTTTCGAAGTCTGCCGCCAGCGCGGCGTGCCGATCTTCACGTTCATGAACAAGTGCGACCGCCCGATGAAGGACCCGCTCGCCTTGATTGATGAACTGGAGCGCGTGCTCGGTATCGGCGCTTTCCCCGTGAACTGGCCCATCGGCAACGGTTTCGATTTTCGCGGCGTCTATGACCGGCAGACGAAGCTGATGCATCTCTTCGAGCGTACCGTCGGCGGCCAGTATCGCGCCCCGGTGCAGGTCGGCGGCCTGGACGACCCGGCGGTTCGCGGCCAGCTCGACGACGAAACCTTTCGCCGGACCGTCGAGGAGCTTGAAATGCTCGAACACGCCGGGCACGACTGGGATGACGCCGCCGTGCTCACCGAAAAGACCACGCCGGTGTTCTTCGGCAGCGCCAGCAACAATTTCGGCGTGCAGCTTTTGCTCGACGGTTTTCTGAAGCACGCGCCGGCGCCCAAGTCACGCGTGATGGGCGGCATCGAGATCGCCCCGGAAAATCCGGCGTTCTCCGGCTTCATCTTCAAGATCCAGGCGAACATGGACCCGAAGCACCGCGACCGCATCGCGTTCGTCCGCGTCTGTTCCGGCAAATTCGAGCGCGACATGACGGTGCATCACTCGCGTTCCGAAAAAAAGGTGCGCCTCTCCAGTTCGCACAAGCTGTTCGGCAATGAGCGCGAGACGGTGGATGAGGCGTATCCCGGCGACGTCATCGGCCTCGTCGGTCACGACGGCTTCGGCATCGGCGACACGCTCACGACCGACCCCAAAATTCTCTACAAGGAAATCCCGCGCTTCACGCCGGAAGCCTTCAGCTACCTGCACAATCCGAACACGGCGAAGTACAAGCAATTCCGCCAGGGCCTCGAGCAGCTGTTGCAGGAGGGTGTCATTCAGGCGCTTTACCTGCGCAATTCATCGGTAAAAACGCCGTTGCTCGCCGCCGTCGGCCCGTTGCAGTTCGAGGTGGTGCAATTCCGGCTCGAAAGCGAATACGGCGCGGTGTCGCGTCTCGAGTCCACGCCGTGGACCGTCGTCCGCTGGTTGCCGACCGGCATCACGGAGGACGAAATGGACGCCCTGTCGCTGCCCACCGGCTCGCGCATCGCCTACGACGTGGGCAAGAACCCCGTCGTACTGTTCCAAAACGACTGGTCGGCGGATTATTTTTCTAAGACCAACGAGCGCGTGTCGCTATCGGCGTTGCCCGTGCAGACGGCGAGGGAATGACAGGCATGCAACTTTAGCCTTAAGCCTTTAGCATTTCTTTACATGTCCACCATCATCTCCGCCTCCGAAGTCACCGTGCGCTACGGCGACCGCACGATCCTCGACGCCATCACGCTGGGCATTCAGGACGGCGAACGTCTCGGCCTCGTCGGACGCAACGGCGCGGGCAAGACGACCTTTCTCCGCATCCTCGCCGGACTGCAATCGCCCGACAGTGGCGAGGTTTCGCGGCAGCGCGATCTCGTCGTCAGCTACCTGCCGCAGGACTTCATGCTCGACGAGACGAAAAACGTCTTCGAAAACGTCCGGGATGGCGCGAAGCCGGTGCTAGATTTGATCGCGGAGTTTGAATCGCTGCCGCACGACTCGAAGCGGCACGAATTCCTGGAACATCGCATCCAGGCGCTCGAAGGCTGGACGCTGGACCAGCGGGTGGAGATTGCGATGGCCCATTTGAACTGTCCGGCTGGCGACCGCCGCATTGAGACACTGTCCGGCGCGAGAAGCGACGCGTGGCGATGTGCCGGGCGATTGTTTCCCTGCCCGACTTTCTGATTCTCGACGAGCCCACAAACCATCTCGACCCGGAATCCATTGATTGGGTGGCGGATTTTCTCGATGAGTTCCACGGCACGGTGCTGATCGTCACGCACGACCGTTACTTCCTCGACCGCGTGGTCAAGCGCATGATCGAGCTGTCCGACGGAAAGTTCTTTTCGCACGAGGGCAACTACACCGATTACCTGCTGGACAAGGCCGAGCGCCAGGCCGCCGACGCCACGATCGAGCACAAGCGCCAGATGTTTTTGAAGAAGGAGCTCGCGTGGGTGCGTCAGGGACCGCGCGCGCAACGCAGCAAACAAAAGGACCGGTTCGAACGTTACTACGATGCGGCGGCGAAGTCGGGGCCGGTGGTCGAGGAAGACGTGGAGCTATGTATCCCGCCGCCGCCGCAACTGGGAAATCGCGTCGTCGAGTTGACCAACCTCGGCATGGAGCTGGGCGGACGAAAGCTGTTCAGCGGGTTCAATTTCACGTTCGAGAACGGCCAGCGCATCGGCGTGGCTGGACGGAACGGCCTGGGCAAAACCACGCTGCTCAAAATCATCATCGGCCAGCTGGCGCCCACCGAGGGCACGGTCAAGACCGGCCAGCTCACGAAGTTCAACTACGTGGACCAGGGCCGGATCCAGTTGCGCGAGGAACGCACCGCCTTGGAGGAGGTCAGCGACGGCACGGAATTCGTCATCTTCGGCGACGCCAAGATTTCGCTTCGTTCCTATCTGAAGCGGTTCCTGTTCGCCGATGACCGCATCATGACGCAGGTGAAATACCTGAGCGGCGGCGAGCGCAGCCGGCTGTTGCTGGCGCGGATCCTGAAAAACGGCGGCAACTTCCTCATCCTCGACGAGCCGACGAACGATCTCGATCTGCCGACGTTGCGCGTGCTGGAGGAGGCGTTGATCGCGTTTCCCGGCACCGTGCTGGTGGTGAGCCACGATCGTTATTTCCTGAACCGCGTCTGCACCGACGTGTTGGCGTTCGAGGGCGACGGCAAGATCCATCACAGCGTCGGCGACTACGATTACTATCTGGAAAAGAAGCAAAAACAGGCCGTAGCGGCGTCTCGGCAGAGCGCCGCCATCATCTCCACGAACAAGTCAACGGCGCTCTCCCGAGTCGCCGCTACGAAAACACCGAAGCCGGCCAAGCCCCGCAAACTGTCGTTCAAGGAAGTGCGCGAGCTGGAGGGCATGGAGGCGCAAATCCACGCGGTGGAAGCGGAGGTGGCGCGCATAGAAGGGCTGTTTTCCAATCCGGAATTTTTCCGCACCCACGCGACGCAGGTGAACCAGTTAAACGAAGAGCTGGAGGCGGCAAAGAAAAGCGTCGCCCGGCTTTACGCGCGCTGGGAGGAGCTGGAGGCGATCAAGACCGCGGCGGAAAAGACCAGTTAACCTTTTCATCTGCCTTTTCAAGGCTGCTTCGCCCCCGTAAAGTGGCTGGCCTGTGCCGGCCACGTTATATGATCTGATTCCGCGGGAGGAGAAACCCGGCAATGATGTTCTGCTGGGGCGCTTCCTGGATTACGTGGAGGGACGGCGGTTGCAGCTTTATCCCGCACAGGAATCGGCCATCCTCGAGTTGTTTGAGGAGAAAAACGTCGTCCTGAACACGCCCACCGGGTCGGGCAAATCGCTCGTGGCCACGGCGCTGCACTTTCAGGCCATCGCCAAAGGACGCCGCTCCATTTACACCTGTCCGATCAAGGCGCTGGTGAATGAAAAGTTCATGGCGCTGTGCCGCGAGTTCGGTCCGGACAACGTCGGTCTCAGCACCGGCGACGCATCGGTCAACCGCGACGCGCCCATCCTCTGCTGCACCGCCGAAATCCTCGCCAACATCGCGTTGCGCGAGGGCGCGGCGGCCAACGTGCAGGAGGTCGTCATGGACGAATTCCATTATTACGCCGATCGCGAGCGCGGCGTGGCGTGGCAGGTGCCATTGTTGACGCTGCCAAAGACGCGATTTCTCCTGATGTCCGCGACGCTGGGCGACACGACATTTTTCGAGGAAGAACTCACGCGGCTAAACGGGCGGCCAACGGTGGGCGTTTCGTCCACGGACCGGCCGGTGCCGCTGGAGCATGCGTATTCGGAATTGCCTCTGGCCAAGACGCTGGAAAGCCTGGTCGCCGACGGCAAGGCGCCGGTGTATGTGGTCCATTTCACGCAACTGGAAGCGGCGCAGAGCGCGCAGGATTTCACGAGCATCAACGTCTGCACCCGCGAGGAGAAGACGGCGCTGGCGAATGCGGTTGAAGGCTTCAAGTTCAGCAGCCCGTACGGACCGGACATCAAGAAATGGCTGCGGCACGGCATCGGTTTGCATCACGCCGGGCTGCTGCCGAAGTATCGGGTGCTCATCGAGCAGATCGCGCAGAAGGGTTTGCTAAAAGTAATTTGTGGCACGGACACGCTCGGCGTGGGCATCAACGTGCCGATCCGCACCGTGCTGTTCACGCGGCTGTGCAAGTATGACGGGCAAAAGACCGGCATCCTGAGCGCGCGCGATTTTCACCAGATTGCCGGCCGGGCCGGGCGCAAGGGCTTTGACGATCGCGGCTGGGTGGTGGCGCAGGCGCCGGAGCATGTGATCGAGAATTTGAAGCTCGCGGAAAAATCCGCGCGCGACGGCAAGAAAACCGTGAAGCGCCAGCCGCCGGAAAAGAATTTCGTCAACTGGGACAAGAACACCTTCCTGCGTCTAATCGCTGCGCCGCCGGAGCGCCTCACCTCGCGCTTTCAGGTGACGCACGGGATGCTGCTGAACATGCTGAGCCGGGATGGCGATGGCTGTCAGGCGATGCAGCAGCTCATCGCCCGCTGTCACGAAACGCCGCGCCAGAAGCAAGCGCACATCAAGCGCGCCTGGCAACTGTTCCGTTCATTGTTGGACCGGAAGATTGTGGAATTTATTCCGCCGTTGCCCGACGGCGCCAAGCTGCGCGTGAATATCGAACTGCAGGAGGATTTTTCGATGGATCAGGCGCTGTCGCTGTACTTGCTCGACACGATTCCGCTGGTGGACCCGCAGCAGCCGGATTACGCGCTCATCCTGCTGACCCTCGTGGAATCCATCATCGAGGATCCCGACATCATCCTGCGCAAACAGCTCGACCGGGCAAAAGACCAGAAGATGGCGGAAATGAAAATGGAGGGGATTGAGTACGACCAGCGGATGGAAGAACTGGAAAAGCTCGAGTACCCGAAACCGAACCGGGAGTTCATTTATTCCACCTTCAACGCCTTTGCCGACCGGCATCCGTGGGTGGGCCAGGAAAACATCCGCCCAAAATCCATCGCCCGGGAGATGTTCGAATCGTTCCGTTCTTTTTCCGATTATATCCGGGACTACGAGCTGCAGCGCGCCGAAGGCGTCCTGCTCCGGCACCTGAACCGGGTTTACAAGGTCCTCGCCCAAAACGTTCCCGACGCTGCCAAGAACGACCAGATTCGCGAGATGGAACTGTATCTGGGCTCGATGATCCGGCAGGTGGATTCCAGTTTGCTCGACGAATGGGAGAAAATGCGCAACCCGAATTTCCAGCGCGCCGAGACGAAGGAAGTGCGTCCGCCGGGCGCGGAAGAAGCCGCCCAGGACATCACGCGCGACACAAAGGCATTCACCGCGGAGATTCGGAATCGGATTTTCGTCTTTCTGCGCGGGTTGATAAATGTCGATTACGAAGCCGCGTTGGCCAACCTTTCTGCCACTGGTAGGGCTGACCTGCCGGGCAGCCAGGATGCGCAGCAGCGCGTCCCTACCGATGCCGATGGCCAGCCCTGGACGGCCGATCGTCTGGACGCGGTGATGGAAGCCTACGAAGCCGATCACAAGCATCTGTGCCTCGACCCGAATGCGCGGAACGCGCGGCACACGTATGTCATACCTTCCGAGGACAAAAAAAGCTGGCGCGTCCAGCAGATGCTCGTTGATCCGGAGGAAGCCAACGACTGGGTGGCGGAATTCGATGTGGATCTGGCCCAGTCCCGCATCCTGGGCGAGCCGTTCCTCCAGCTGCGGCGAATCGGCAGCTTGACTTGAGTTGAAGCCAACTTACTTCGCGGGAGCGGCCGCTGCCGTCGATTCCGGCTCCTTCGGTTTCGTGACCGGCTGATTGATCCGATATTCCTTCAACTCGGCGTAGAGGGATTGGGCAAGGCCGGACTTGGCAAAACCGATTGTCCGGGCGCCCTTGATTTTGAAAAAGGTTTCCAGGTCCGCTGGCATGAAGTGCTGCACCACCGGGTAATGCTTGAAGTCCTGCAGGATTTCCGCGCGGACGTTCTCCGCAATATCCTCGGTGACCAGTACAAAGTGCAACTGGCCCTTGTTGTGGCGCAATTTTTCGCGGCCAACGAGTAAAATCTTGGCTCGCAAGACGAAGGGGAACAGGCGCTCCACCGACCTGGATGGAGATGGATCTTTCCGGGGAGCGCTGGCCTCTGGCCGGCGTGCTTCTGGAGCTTGTTGAGCTGCCGGCGGGGCGCCGGCGTTCCCAGGTTTCGAGTTCACGCGGCCTTGATCTTCACCTTGTTGCCCTTGATGCGGGCGCGGTTCAGCTTGGCGAGAATGGCGTTGGCGTGATCGGTGGCCACCTCAACGAACAGATGCCGCTCGCGGATGTCCACGTTGCCAACCACCTTGCCTGGCAGACCGGTTTCGCCGGCGATGGCATTGACGATGTCAATCGGGACCACGCCCATGGCTTCACCGAGGTTCATGTGCAGGCGGGTGTAATCGCCCGCCGGCGGCCGGGTCTTTTTGGGCGGTTGAGCGATTTTTGCTTCAGCAGGCTCGTGACGAGCCCACGGTGGGGTGGGTTTGCCCGGTGGTTTCGATTCAACCGGCTTGCGCGGCTCGGGTTTCACCGAAGCCAGAATTTCTGCATCGGAATAGGTTTTTTGGACTTCCGATTTTACGGCTGACCGTGGTTTGATTTCCGGCGACGGCGGAACGGGCTTTTCAGCGCGTTGGGGAACAACAGCCTCCGGAGGCCGCTGGGCCGGGGAAACCGGAGCTGCAGGCGTAGGCGGTTTTACTGGCCGCGCCGGTTTTACGATTGGCATTCCGACCGGACGTGCCGGGCGTTCCTCGCGGCGTTCGGGAAAACGTTGCGGGCGCTCGAAACGTTCACGGCTTTCGTAGCGCGGGGCGCGGTGGTCATCGGGCCGTCCGCGTGGGCCGTCCTGAAAATGTCCGCGCTCTGGCCGTTCCGGTCGGTCGTAATCTCCAGTCCGTTGCGCTGGAGCTGGCGCGGCATCGCCGCTTTGCAATTGAGCAAGGCACGCGGACGCGATGTCAGTGGAGGTGAAACCTTCTTCCATCAGGCGTTCAATCAACCGGTCCTGCCGCTTGAATTCGCCGCTCGTCAAGGTGGCGCGGAGCTTGTCGAGAAACACATTTGCGCGCGCCTCCTCGACTTCGTCCACCGTGGGCGGCTTGCCGCGTTGAATCCGCATGTTGGTATAACGTTCGATGACGCGAATTTGAAAAATCTCGCGGCCGGAGGCGAACGAAATGGCGCGCCCGCTGAGGCCTTTGCGGCCGGTGCGCCCGATGCGATGGACATAATCCTCGCCGTCGTAGGGCAGGTCGTAATTGAACACCACTTCCACGTCGTCCACGTCAATGCCGCGCGCGGCGACGTCGGTGGCGACGAGAAATTCGAGGCCGGACTTGCGGAACTTGTTCATCACGCGGTCGCGTTGCACCTGGCTCATGTCGCCGTGCAGCCGGTCGGCGGAATAACCCTGCGCGTTCAGGTGATCCACGAGGTCGTCCACCATGCGTTTGGTGTTGCAGAAAATGATGCCGAGCTTGAAGTCGTGAATGTCAATGAGCCGCGTGAGCAGTTCGATTTTGTAGCGGCGGTCCACCTCGTAATAAACCTGCTCGACGGTCGGCACGGTCTTCGCCGTCTGCTCAATGCGCACCTGCTGCGGGTCGCGCGAATATTTCTCGATCAACTGCTGAATCGGGCGCGGGATGGTGGCGGAGAAAAAAACCGTCTGCCGCCCCTTGGGCGTGGTCTGGAGGATCAACTCGATGTCGTCGCGAAAACCCATGTTGAGCATCACGTCCACCTCGTCGAGAATGACCATCTTGATGGTTTCGAGCCGCAGCGTGCCGCGCCGCATGTGGTCCATGATGCGGCCCGGCGTGCCGATGACGATTTGCGCACCTTGTTTCAGACCCCAGAACTGGCGTTCGTAGGACTGGCCGCCGTAAATGGGCAGGGCGGTGATGCCGCGCTTGAAAAGCGAAAGCTTGTGGACTTCCTCGGATACCTGCACAGCCAGTTCGCGGGTCGGGCACAGGATGAGAACCTGCACCGCGCGCAGGTTGGGGTCGGTCTTCTCGATGGCGGGAATGGCGAACGCGGCGGTCTTGCCCGAGCCGGTCATGGACTGGCCTACCACGTCCTTGCCCTGCATCAGGACCGGGATGGCCGCGGCCTGGATCGGCGCGCACTGCTCGAAGCCTAGTTTATCAATGGCTTTCAGCAGTTCGGCAGAAAGGCCCAGCTCGGGAAATAATTTCGGTGTCATGCAATAATGTCTGGTCAACCACGACAAGACTAGCAGGGTGCCGTGCGCAGCGAGAGCTAAATCTGGTGGCGGGCAGGAGGCTCGCGAGTGACTTGGAAAACTGCGAGGCAGACCTGGGCCTGTGCCGGGTCGTTCAGGCAGAATGCACCCTGACGGATTTTTCGAACAGGTTCGCCTTCAAAGCCCGGCGGAAAGCGTTCACTCAATGAACGGGCGTATGTGACAAAATCATCAAACCCCTCCGCGTGAATCATTTGGTGGTTGACGAGCCGGAAAAGTCCGTGGCTGCCGGGCGCAACCTGCTTCATCAATTCCACGGTCACCCGGCCCATCGTGTAGCGCGGATTGATTTCCACGATCGGCTTGAGCCGGCAATCGCCCTGGGGTGTGCGATAAACAAACGCGTCAATGCCCGCCGGCCCGATGTAACCCACTCGGCGCAATTCGTCTTCGAGCAATGCGAAAATGTCCCTGTAAAGGGCGTGCAGGCGCGTGGCGATGTCCGGCGGCGCGGAGAAAAGCCCGATTACATCCTGGGGGATGCGCCGCTCAAATTTCGGCGCCGCCGAGTTTCCTTGGAACTGGCCTTTGGCATCGTTGATCAAACCGGTGTAGCCGCACAACTTGAGGCCATCGGCCGTCATCTCCAGTTGCGCGGAAAAATCCTGTATTCGATCGAGCCAGGGTTCAACGATGAGCTGGCGGTGATTCTCAACCGCATTCGCAATCCAGCGGCGATGGGTTTCCAAAAGTTCCGGCTCGAACAGGCGGATGGCGTTGCTGCCGGCCAGACCGAGCGCCTGTTTGACGACGATCTTGTGATGGCCACGAGCGCGAATTTTTTCAATCGCCGCAAGTGCTTCGGCAAGCGAGTTCACAGCCACACCCATTTCGTTTTCGGTGCAAAGGTAGGGCGCGCAGCCCTCTGCTCGCTGTTCCGAGCCGTGGCCATCGCGTGTGGCGGGCAGGGGATTGCCCATCCTGCCTAGAATTTTTCTGAGCAGCTCCACGCTCCAGGCTTTGGAATAGAGTTGGGCGATGTCGGGATTGAAGCTCTGGCTGGCGGTGCGTTGTTCACCAGTGAGGCTGGCGAAGAGCGGTTCCAGCAATTCCACGCTGTCCGGTCCCCACGCCCACGGGCGCAACCGGCCCAGTTTGCGCCCGGCGAGATCAGCACTCCGATTTATTTCGACAAATTCCGGCAGCGTGAAGCCCGCCTGCTTGATGCCGCTCAGCCATTCCACCGCCGGTCGCTGCTCCACCAGAACGATGTCGTCCTGGTGACACAAAAACTGCGGCAGGTTCGCGAGGTCGCGTGCGAGTTGCGCTTGATGCTTCGTGGGATTGAACGACTTGCCTTGCGCGATGCGGGCTTCGGTGAATGGATTGAAAACAAAAACGTTTGGCGTGCGGCCCTTGGATTGCGAATAGACATCCAGCTCGGCGATGAAGGAGTCGTCGAGCCCCGCCGCACGCCGGCCCTCGACGTTCAACGTGATGCCCTTGGCCCGTTGCGGTGACAGCGGGAATTTCAGTTGTCGGCAAAACGCGTCCCAATCGCTTTCATTCGGGTTTTTCCAGCGGCGAAACCATTTCAGACCGTAGGCAACGTGGCCGATTTCATCGTGATAAATTTTTTCGAGCAGCTTCGCGGTGGTGTCGTCGCCGACTGTCGCAAAGCCGCGCGCAAAGTGCCGGGCGAAATCCAGATTGGCCTGCTCAAATGTCAGGCACAGGCTGGATACGTAGTCCATCGGGTTTTCCATCACCGACACGGAGCGCCAGAAGTAGCCGCTCACGGGCAGCTCGCCGAAGTGGATGCCGCATTCCTTCATGCGCCGGAGGTAGAGCCGGGTATGTTCCTGTTCGTCCTTGAGCGTTTGCAGCACACCCTTGCGGAAGGCGGCGGGCGCCTCGGGAAAACGCAGCAGCACCAGCGCCATCAGTTCGGTGGCGAGCAATTCATGGTTGGCAAAAAAGTGGAGCAACCGGCCGCGCTCGCGTTCCTGCTCGAGGTGCCGGGTGCCGGGAAATTCGCCGCGGGCCGTGCCAGTCAGCTTGAAGCGCAGTTCCGCCGGCCGGCCGGGTGCGGCGGGCGTGGCTAGTGGTGCGCCGGGCTGTTCATCGGTGATGTCCGCCGGGCACCGGAGTTTTTCCTCCAGTGTCGTCGCGAACAAAACTTGTTCGGCAAAGTCACGCAGTTCCATTGAACCACACTTGCGTACCATTGGCGGGACCGGATGACCAGCCGATCTTGATGCAGCGATGCGGAATGTTCAGTCTGGGTTTCAGGCGCCCAGCCGCACGGTAAAAGTCGTGCCCACGGCGGGCTGGCTGGAAACTTGGATGCTGCCGCGATGGGCTTCGACAATGGCCCTGCAAATGGCCAGGCCCAGGCCCGTCCGGCCGCCCGCCTGCGAGCGGGATTTATCCGCGCGATAGAACCGCTCAAAAATATGCGGCAGATCCTCGGGGGCGATTCCCTCGCCGGTGTCGGCGACGGAAATGAAAACGCCGCCGTTTTCGGGCCTGGTGGTGATGCGGATTTCGCCGCCCGGTTTGTTGTGGTGGATGGCGTTGGTGAGGAGGTTGGTCATGACCTGTCCAAGGTGGTCCGCGTTGCCGTAGGTTTCGGCGGGAGCCAGGTCGCAATGAATCTGGAGGCCGCGTTCGGCGGCCAGGGGACGGATGAGTTCGACGCAGCCGCGGACAAGGTCCGCGACATTGACCGGATGCTGCCGGATTTGTTCCTGGCCGGCGTCGAAGCGGGCCAGCTCAAGCAATGATTCGGTGAGCCGGCGCATTTGCTGGGCGGTGTCCAGGCAGGCTTCGACGGTTTCGCGGTATTCTCCGGCGTTGCGTTCGCGGGCAAGGGCGGTTTGGGCTTCGGAGATGAGCACCGCGATGGGCGTGCGCAGTTCGTGCGAGGCGTCGGCGGTGAATTGCTTTTGTCGTGCAAAGGCGGCCTCCAGGCGGGCAAAAGTTGAATTTAACACCCGGGCGAGCCGGCCCAGCTCGTCGTCGGTGTCAGCCACGTTGATGCGTTCGGAAAGGTTGCCGGCGGAAATACGGCTGGCGGCCGCGCTGATGTCTTCCACCGGACGAAGCGCGCGGTCGGCCAATCGCCAGCCGCCAATCAGGCCAATGGCCAGCACGGCGGCTCCGATCGCGATCAGCCCCAACCCAAAATCTTGCAGGTTCTTCAGGTCCGGGGCGAAGGTGCGGCCCACCAAAACCTGGTACCCGACGGAAAGCTGGAGAAACGATTCGCGGTACGCGCCCCGCATGCGAGTTTGCGGCCCGTTCTCGGGTCTGGCCCGGCCAGAAATCTGCAGGTTGGCTGGCGCATTGCTCGAAGATAAACGCGGACTGCCGTCGCGGTTCCAGATTGCAAAATAATAGGAGTTGGTGTCGTGTTGATCAAACAGCCTCAGGACTTCGTAGGTAAGCCGGAGTGCCGGCGCTTCGGGACTGGCCGGAAACGGACTGTCCGGCCCGGGTTCATTGTGTTCATCCCGGTTTGGCATCAGGTGAAGACACGCCGCGTCCGTGGCTGTAGGCGGAGGCGCGGGAAAAATGCCCGGCGGGCCAGGTTCCAGATGAAATGGCAGAAGGGGCGGCGGTCCTCCGAGGCTGGCCACCACATTGCCGCTCAAAGCCGCGAGGCGGTGCTGGAGTTCCTCGTCAAACTGGCGGATTTCATTGGCGCGATGCAGTTGATAAGCCGTGACTCCGAAGGCGGTCAGGGTACAGACCAACAGGAATCCGAGCCACAGCAGCAACCGCCCGCGTATGGATTTGGTGAACATGGCTGGGTTCAGAGTTCGATGCAATATCCCTGGCCGCGCCGGGTGACAATGAGCTCGCGGCCGAGTTTTTTGCGGATGCTGAAGACATGCACATCCATGAGATTGGAAAGCGTGTCGTCACTTTCATCAAACAGATGTTCGTAAAGCGCGCTGCGGGTGATGATTTCACCCCGGTGCAATGCGAGATATTCGAGGATGGCATACTCGCGGGCGGTGAGGGCCACGGACTGTCCGTTCAGGGCCACATTTCGGGAGCGGGTATCAATGACCACGTCCCCCAGCTCCAGGCGTGGTTGCGCCTGGCCGGCGGAACGGCGGATCAAGGCGCGCAACCGTGCCAGCAATTCGGGCAGGTCAAACGGTTTGACCAGATAATCGTCCGCACCCGCGTCGAGTCCGCGCACGCGGTCCCGGGTGGTGTCGCGTGCGGTCAGCATCAGCACCGGAGTCTGTTTGATTCTCCGGAGGCGCTTCAACAACTCCCACCCGTCCAACTGCGGCAGCATGACGTCGAGCAGGACGGCGTCATAGTTGCAATGCTGCGCCTTGTTCAGCCCGTCATCTCCCGCCTCGGAGGTGTCAACGGCGTAACCCTCCTCCCGCAGGGCCTTGGCCATGTTGCGAAGCAACCGGGGTTCATCTTCAATGATTAAAATTCTCATTGCTGGGTTGGGCTTCACCGGTGACGCACCAGACTTCGCTCCCGCTGCGCCCCAGGCGATCTAGGCCTGATTTTGCCGGTTTGCCGGCAGAGATGCAATGAAGGTGTGGCGAGTTCTGGAACGGTTGAGGCAGGTCAGATTTTCAAAAAATAATTATGTCTTAATGATGGCTTAATCTGACCTGAGGTACGGTTATTGCGTGAAGATGCTTATACGACGCATTAGCAGTGCGCTTGGCTGTTGCTTGATTACCCGCTGTGTTCAAGCCGCGCCGGTCTGATTCAACCACCATGGTCGCCATCAAGACATCCACCGGGTTGTTGCCGTCTGGCAGTTCGACTTACGGAAACAAGTCACTTAAGCAATCCCTGTCCCGCAAAAGCAGAAATGGATCCGTTAAAAAGTCCCGGAAGGCCGCCCGCGGTCATTTCCAACATGGTTGTGCGGTCGTTGAGGCGGGTGTCATGGTCGGTGCGGGCACCCGGATCTGGGCGTTTGCGCATGTGTTGACCGGCGCGGTCATCGGCGTGGACTGCAACATTTGCGATCATACCTTCATTGAAGGCCGCGTGCGGATTGGTGACCGGGTTACGATCAAATGCGGTGTTTCCCTCTGGGACGGGGTGGAGGTTGCCAATGACGTTTTCATCGGTCCCAACGTGGTTTTTACCAACGACCTGCGGCCGCGGAGCCGGGTCAGCCCGGCGGTCTATCCCCGGACCTGGTTGCAGGAGGGATGTTCACTCGGGGCCAACTGCACCATTCTTCCCGGGCTGACCATTGGACGCTGGGCCATGATTGGTGCCGGTGCCGTGGTGACCCATGACGTGCCGGACTTCGCCCTGGTTTTCGGTGTGCCGGCCCGATTAAAAGGGTGGACTTGCCGTTGCGGCAAAAAACTGACCACGGCGGGTGGCTCCCGCTGGGCGTGTGATTGCGGACGCGTTTACGAATCCAAGGGCGAGCATGAGATGCACGAATTCCTCCAACCAAAATGATCATCACCCGACCAGAATATGTTGATCCCATGCCGCTCGGGGGAAAGGGCATCGCATGACCATCTCGCTGGGATTCCTTTTTCTGTTTATGGTGTGCGGCGCCGGACTGGTGGTTTTCCCGTGCCTAGTGATGGCGGGCAACGCGGACCGGCAGATGCAACGCTGTTGGGATGACTGGACGGACCCGGGCGCCGACCGGATGTTGAATGAGCGGATCCGTCGCGGGAAGGTTTCCCGGTGCCACCATCCTGGAAAAAACCGGATGCGGAAGCGACACGCTCCGGCGAAGCGGTAAAGACAGTTGCCCACTTGGTTTTCCTGCGGCAAACTTTGTGGACATGACCGGAGTCCGTAGACCAGTTGAATCGCTACGGCTCAGCTCCCCCGAAATACGGCGGCTGGGCCTGGTGCTGGCGTTGTCGCTGATGCTGCATTTGCTTGGCTGGGGCGGTTATGAGGCGGGGCGGCAGTTCGGCTGGTGGCAGCAATGGCATTGGCCGGCCTGGATGCATCTCGTGGCCGGAAAGAAAGCCGCCCCGGCGTCGGTGCTTCAAAACAAGGATGTGCAACTGACGTTCGTGGAGGTGCCGCAGCCGTCAACCGAAGCGCCAAAGGACGCAAAATATTATTCCAGCCAGAATTCGCGCGCCGCTGACCCGACCAAGGGTGACAAGAACCTCCCGCAATTGAACGGCAAACAAACCCTGGTTGCAAAAACCGAGGACGCGCCCCGTCCGGACTTCAATAAACTGCAACCGAATCCCCCGTCTCCGTCCGAGACGCCGCAGGAACCGCCACCGGCGGTGAAGCCGGGAGATTTGACGCTGGGCAAGCCTGAAGATTCCCAGCAGCCCGATCAGCCTCCGCGCCCGCGCACCCTCAAACAGGCGCTCGCGCAGCAATCGCACCTTTTGCCCGGGCAACAGATGCGGCAGGAAGGTGGGACGCATCGCGAAGCGTTGGTGCCGTCGCTCGATGTGAAAGCGACGCCTTTCGGCGCGTACGACGGGGCGTTCATCGCGGCGGTGACGCAACGCTGGTACGATTTGCTGGACAGCCGGCAGTTCGCCATGGACCGCAACGGCAAGGTGACGTTGCGATTTCGCTTGAATTACGACGGCAGCATCGCCGATATGAGTGTTCTGGAAAACACGGTCGGCGACGTGCTGGGCTATGTTTGCCAAAAGGCGGTGACCGATCCGTCGCCATTCGCGCCGTGGCCCAGCGACATGCGGCGGATGATCGGCGAAAATTATCGCGAAATTACGTTCACGTTTTATTATTACTGACACCGCTGACGAGGAATGACGGGAAAGTTTTATGGATACACTGATTTACATCATGTTGGGACTGACTTCGGTCGTCGGGCTGGCGTTCATCGTGGAACGCGGGCTGGCGTTGCGCTGGCGCAAGGTCGTGCCGCCGGAAATCACCGCCGCGCTGGCCGCGTGCGAGACGCGCGAGGACACGGACAAACTGTTCCGCGCGTGCAAACAAAAACCGTCGCCGCTCGGGCGCCTGCTGCTCCTCGCCGGCGATCATCGCTCGTGGCCGAAGGCGGACAATGTGGACGCGTTGCAAACCGCCGCGCGCCACGAGGTGGTCCGGCTGGAACGCGGCCTGGTCGTGCTCGAAATCATCGTCGGCATTGCGCCGCTGCTCGGGCTGGTCGGCACCATCGCGGGCATGATGACCGTGTTCGGCGACCTCGGCCAGACCGGTTTGAACGACGCGGCCAAGCTGGCCCAGGGCATCGCGCTGATTCTCCGGGCCACCCTCATCGGCCTGCTCATCGCCATCCCGTCGCTCATCGCGTGGAGCTATTTCAGCAAAAAGGTCGAGGTGCTCGCCGTGGAGATGGAGGCGCTGTGCGACGATTTTGTCCGGAGACAATACGCGGAGAAGAAATGAAAAAAGTTTTCAGATTCAAGATTTCAGTTTTCAGGAAGCCCGTCGCGTGTTTCCGAGCTGAACACTTGAAACTTGAAACTTGAAACTTTGCCATGCGCTTTCTGGTTCACAAACGCCGCAACACGCCCACGGTCATCATCGTGGCGCTGGTGGACGTGCTCATCGTGCTGCTGATCTTCCTGATGGTGACGACGACGTTCAAGCAGCAGGCGGCGTTGAAACTCACGTTGCCCGAATCGTCCCAGGGCAAAAAAGCCGGCGCGACCGAAAACCCGCTGCTGATCGTGAGCATTGACGCGGCCGGCATATATTATTTGGACAAGCTGCCGAAGACGTTCGAGCAATTGCAGGGCGAACTGGAGTCGCAGGCGGCGAAGAACCCCAAGCTGGTGCTGGCCGTGAACGCCGACGAAAAGGCGCCGTGGGGAAAAGTTGTAAAGCTGCGGGACGCCGCCGCCGCCGCCCACATCACCTCCCTGGTTGCCTTCACGAAGGAAGCTGGCAAGCCATAAGCGAAATGGTCACGCTCGGTTAGACTGTTGCTGATTTTTTTACTTGTAAAATTACACGTGGATTCCAATGTTTGAGCTTATGGAATCCGGCACTTCACCACCTCCGCCAAATTTCTACAACCGCGCCGTGGCGGCAGTGGAGAAAATTGCTTTGAAGTCTCTTTCAACAGGAAATTTTGCATGGTTTGTTCTGCTCGCAATATGCGTTTTTTGTATCTGGAAACTTAGTTCTCAGGATTTAAAGGAAGTTCTTTTAAAGGTGCTTGCCACATATGGTTGGCTGGGCTATCCTGTCGCTGGTATTACGATATTTGTATCAGTCACGATTTTGCGGTGGCGGGAGAATTTTTATCAGCAAGAAATGACGAGAATCTCAAACGTTAGGAATCAATTGATGCAATCAAAGCTTGAACTTCCTCTGCAATCTTCTGTCGAAAAGAAAGAAGACAAATGAAAACGATCCTTTTTTGGTGTTTGATTGCCCTCTTTTCAGGGCTTCCGATCTATCTTTTGTATTGGAATTTGTTTAGGCCAGTGCTTTTGAAACGATTGAAGTATCGTCTTTATCGCTGTAGAGATGAAGTGCGTCTGCTTTTGATTTCCCGAGCAATAGGAGAAAAGGAAAAAGCATATCCTTTAGTTGAAAGATTTTGTAATAGAGCAATTGCACAGCTTGAGGATGTTGACCTTCCAATGTTATTTCGGCACAAAATTGATAAGGGTGTTTTGCTAGAAGTTGAGCGAGATTTGGGAACAATTTTTGAATCACCCGCTCCGCTCAGGCAGTGTTTTATACAGATTGTCGCCGCTGTATTCGGCGCTGCGTTCGCCAATTCTCCGGGCATTTTGGTTTTGCTTGCGCCTATTTTCTTTTTAGGTGTAACGCTATTATGGTTTAACAAAGTTAAAAACTTGGTCATTGGCTTAATAAAACGAGCGCTGGGCAGTTTTTATCTTCCGCAAGTTAATTGCCCTCAGCCAGCTTAAGAAGTTTTTCAATTGTCCAAGCATGGTCACGCCGTCCATACGGTAGCGGCTTCTACCGGCTCAAGACACCGTGAACTGCAAACCGCCAAGACGCCAAGGTCGCCAAGATTGAATTACCAAAACAAGCAAGCAGGATCCTGTTTCCTGCCTTCCGTATTCAATTTCTTCTTGGCGGCTTGGCGGTCGAACTTTATTTCAAGAGCTCTTCCGCAATCAGCACGGCGTTGAGCGCCGCGCCCCGCAGCAGCTGATCGCCGCTTACCCAGAAGCACAGGCCGTTGTCCAGCGCACAGTCTTTTCGGATGCGTCCGACTTCACAGTTGTGTTTTTTGGAGGTGAACAACGGCATCGGATATTTTTTGTTCTCCGGTTCGTCCACGAGGTCGAGACCGGGTGCTTTTTTCAGCACAGCCCGCGCGGCTTCCACGGTCACGGGCTTTTCAAATTCCGCGCTCACGGCGATGGAATGGGAACGGTAAACCGGCACGCGCACGCAGGTCACGCTGGCGCGGAACGCCGGGTGGTGCATGATTTTGCGGCCTTCGTTTTCCATTTTCATTTCCTCCTTGGTGTAACCGGTCGGCAGAAACGAATCCACGTGCGGAATCACGTTGAACGCGATCTGGTGCGGATACACTTCCTTCGTCACCGACCGGCCGGCCACGACTTCGCCGACCTGCCGTTTCAATTCTTCAATCGCCTTGGCCCCGGTGCCGGAGACGGCCTGGTAGCTGGACGCAAAAATCCGTTTCACGCCGAACGCCTGGTGCAGCGGATACAGCGCCATGAGCGTGATGGCCGTGGTGCAGTTCGGATTGGCGATGATGCCCTTGTGTTTCTTGACGTCGGCGGCATTGATTTCGGGAATCACCAGCGGCACCGCGTCGTCCATGCGGAATGCGCTGGAGTTGTCCACGACCACACAACCAGCCTTGGCCGCGATGGGTGCAAATTCCTTCGAGATGCTGCCGCCCGCGCTGAGCAGCGCGATGTCAATGCCATTGAACGAATCCTTGGTGAGTTCGGTCACGGTGATGTCCTGTCCGCGAAACTTGAGTTTCTTGCCGACCGAGCGCGCGGAGGCGAGCAGGGTCAGTTTGCCCACCGGAAAATTGCGTTTTTCCAGCGTTTTGATCATTTCAATGCCGACGGCGCCCGTCGCACCGACCACGGCCACATGCGGATTGCGGTTCATAAAAGGAATGAATTATAGCGGAAATCGCGCTCCCGTCAATCATCTGCCGCCCGAGTGTGCATAATTTTCTTGGATTTCTGATTGACCGAAGTTGCCGCGTATGACGAAATGATAGTCTAAGTATTTAGATGTCGAAAACTTCAGTCAGAAACGGAACCGGGCCGCGAGCAGGCACGACGAAATACGATGCGCACCACAAGGTGCTGTCGCAAACCTATGGCGCATTTGCGGACCTGCGCCGCGAACTCTCCGACTCCAAGGAGACCGTCACCGGGCGCGAGGACATCCTGAAGAGTTTTGCGACGTGCCCGGACTCCCAGCGTTCGTGGCTGCTGCTGGAGGATTATTTTGAAAAGCTCTCGCTCTCGCGCCGGGATTTTCCCGACACCAACTGGTGGCCGCGGTTGCTGAACGCCCAGGGCCGGGCGCGCCTGGAGGAGCTCGCGTTTTTGTTTCTCCGCGCCAAGCGCTCCGTCCCGCCGGAGTTGCAGATGCACGCCAGCCTCGACCGCTTCACCCGGGCCGAGGAGGCGGAGAAGGAACTGAACCTCGTCAAGGAACTCGAAAACTGGCTGTCGCCGCCCGCGCTGCCGCTGCTGGACACGCCGCGCGCCACGCTGCGCGTCGTCTGCCGGGTGCAGCCGGATGAGGAGGAGCCGTCGCGCCACCGGCTGGCCGTGCAATTTCTGCTGCTGCGCCCGCGCACCGGCGAGAAGGCGCGCACGCTGCGGGAGCTGATTGACCTCGTCGTCCGCGCCACGCACGAGCAGGAATTGTTTTCGCCCGCCGACTGGGAATTCATCCAGTGGCTGGCCGACACGCACCGCCATCGCAACGACGGCGCGGACACGCTGATTTTGTCCGACGCCGAGCTGCTGCAATGGCTCGCGCGCTGGGGTTGCTCGACGCGCCTGGAATGCAACGGCCAGCCGCTCCATTTTCACGGCCAGATTGCCGCGCTGATGCCGCACCTCGAGAATGGCGACAAGGAACTTTCATTCACGCACCGGATCGAGATGCCCGACGGCAAGACGCATCCCGTTGGCGGCGTGAAATTTTTCAACCGCCAGCCGCCGCTCGCGCTGGTCAACGGCACGTTCTACCTGCTGCGCAACGCACCGCCGCCGCCGGTGTTGAAATATCTTGCCGCCCGACCGTCCGTGCCCGTGCGCAAGTTGAGCCACCGGCTGCTGCTGCACCTGCGCAAGACGCAATCCAATCACGGGGTAAACTGGGAACAGTTGTGCATCGCGCATCCGGCCACGCCGCAGTTTGTCTTCGAACTGCTCGACGACACCGTGCGGCTGCGGCTGCTGGCCCGGAGCGCCCGCGACCAGAGCGTCTGGTTTTGGAACGGCCAGGAATGGGTGGCGAACGAGCCGAAGAAGCGGCCGGCGGACAAGCCGGAGATCCTCGACGACCCGCGCCTGGAGCCGACCATCCAGTGGCTGCGCAAGCTCGACTGGTTCACCCCGGAGCCCGGCTTGTGGATCGGCGACGCGAACGAAAATTTTCTTGGCACGCTCGCGGCGGTCTGGGCGGAACGGCCCAGCGAGGCGGAATTTCTCGGCAACCCGGCGTTTCACCGCCTGTTTCTGCAGCCGCGCCAGCTCAAGCCCCGGCTCATCGTCAAGGGCAGCGGCATCGACTGGCTGGCGGTTTCCGCCGAATGGGAGGCCGAAGGGCTCAAGCTCAGCAAGGCGGACCTCGAACGGCTCGCCGCCGCGACCAGCCGGTTCGTCAAGCTGCCGAACTCCGGCTGGGTGGAACTCGACGTCAACGCCGTGCAGGGCGCGCACGAGGCGATGGCGGAAATGGGCGTGGACGGCCTCATCGCCGTGCCGCAAAAAGTCGGCATGGAACATGTGGCGCACCTGGACGAGGGCGAGCTGACGCGTTTTGCCGACACGCCGGAGGCGAAGGCGCTGCGCGCCCGGGTGCGGGATTTCAAGGGCGTTCCCGCCGTGGAACTGCCTAAGGGTTTGCAGGCCGACCTCCGGCCATATCAAAAGGACGGTTTCGATTTTCTCTGCCACCTCACGCAGATCAAACTGGGCGGCATCCTGGCCGATGACATGGGCCTGGGCAAAACGTTGCAGGCGCTCGCCTGGCTGGCGTGGCTCAAGGAGCGCAACACGAAAAATCCCAAGCCGGTGCTGGTCATCTGCCCCGCGTCCGTGCTGCACAACTGGCAGCGCGAAGCGGAGCGGTTCACACCGGGGTTGAAGGTGCTCGTGCTCGAAAGCG
>Ga0182030_10004980_pt1 | contig 28286 bp, 26 predicted proteins | sample 812S3MmetaG_FD_121299 | JGI IMG/M metagenome (GOLD analysis project Ga0182030, IMG submission 121299) | Permafrost microbial communities from Stordalen Mire, Sweden - 812S3M metaG (Illumina Assembly) | ecosystem: Environmental > Terrestrial > Soil > Wetlands > Permafrost | place: Sweden... | reverse complement strand
TTGTTGTCCGGGTGCGCGAGCGCGGCATCGCGAGCGCACAGGAAGCTGCTTCTGACTTCCGTCGCACGGAGTGCGACGGCTACCCTCAATACCCCGCTGCTTGCGGCGGGGTTCTTTATTCCAGTAATGTGTGAACCATACCTTGGATCATGCATGAACTTGGGAATATTGTGGAAGGCATACGCAAGATCCGCGCATTGCGCGGATCTTGTCTTCTCCTCCCAAGAGCCTTAGCTCGAGAGAGGCGTGATACATCATCTCATCAAACCAAGCCCGCTGCTGCTCAGTTGGGAGTGAGGTGCCGGGTTCCATATCGCGAGATGAACCTACTCCCCCGATTCCTTGAGCTTGGCTAGGATGCTCAGGTCTTCGAGGGTGGTGGTGTCGCCCTTGATTTCGCCGGTGGCTGATGCGGCGACTTCCTTGAGGAGGCGGCGCATGATTTTTCCGCTGCGCGTTTTGGGCAGCGCGTCAGTGAACCGGATATCGTCGGGCTTGGCGATGGGGCCGATTTCCTTTCCGACATGGGCGCGGAGAGCTTCCTTCAGACCCGGTCCCGCCTGGACACCATTTTTAAGTGTTATGAACGCGACCACGGCCTGGCCTTTCAGTTCATCGGGACGACCGACGACGGCGGCTTCGGCGACGTCGGGATGACTTACCAGGGCGCTCTCGACCTCGGAAGTGCCAAGCCGATGCCCGGCGACATTGAGCACGTCGTCGATCCGGCCCACGATCCAGAAATAGCCGTCCTTGTCGCGGCGCGCGCCGTCCCCGGCGAAGTAGCAGCCTTTGATCTCGCTCCAGTAAGTTTTGCGGTAACGCACGGCGTCACCGTAAATGGTGCGGAGCATCGATGGCCAGGGGCGCCGGATGACCAGCTTGCCTCCGACGTTCGGGGCGCATTCCTTGCCGTTGTCGTCGACTACAGCCGCATCGATCCCGAAGAACGGCAGCGTGGCCGAGCCGGGCTTGAGCGGTGTCGCTCCGGGCATGGGCGCGATCATGTGGCAACCCGTTTCAGTCTGCCACCAGGTGTCGACGATCGGGCAGCGTTTACCGCCGACCTTGTCGTGATACCACATCCAGGCTTCAGGATTGATCGGCTCGCCGACGGAGCCGAGCAGGCGGAGCGAGGAGAGATCGTGCCGCGCGAGCCAGTCGTCGCCCCACTTGATGAAGGAGCGGATGGCGGTGGGCGCGGTGTAGAAGATGTTGACCTTGTGCCGGTCAATAATTTTCCAGAAGCGGTCCGGCTCGGGGTAATTGGGCGCGCCTTCGTAGATGAAGCTCGTTCCGCCGTTGGAAAGCACGCCGTAAGCCACATAGCTGTGTCCCGTGATCCAGCCGACGTCAGCCGTGCAGAAGTAGACGTCCTCGGGCCGCAGATCGAAATAATACTTCGTCGTCACATGGCAGCCGAGGAGGTAACCCGCCGTCGTGTGGAGAATGCCCTTGGGTTTGCCCGTGCTGCCGCTGGTATAGAGAATGAAGAGGGGATGCTCGCTGTCGAGCGCCTCCGCCTTGCAGACAGAGCTGACCAGTTGGACTTCCTCGTGCAGCCAGAAGTCGCGGCCCGGTGTCATCGTGACTTCCTGTTTGGTGCGTTGCACCACGATCACGCTTTTCACCTTGGGAGCACCGAGCACCGCCTCGTCGACGTTGCGCTTGATGGCCAGCGGGGAACCGCGCCGGAATCCGCCGTCGGCCGTGACGATCACCTTCGCGCCGCAATCGTTCGTCCGCTCCTTGAGAGCCTCGGCGCTGAATCCGCTGAAGACCACGCTGTGCGGCGCTCCGATGCGTGCGCAGGCCAGCATCGCAATGACCGCCTCGGGAATCATGGGCAGATAAATCATGACACGGTCGCCCACCTTGACGCCGTGCTTTTTCAGCACGTTGGCCATGAGGCACACCTCGCGATGCAGTTGCTGGTAGGTCAGGGTCGTCACGTCGCCGGGTTCTCCCTCGAAGATGATGGCCGCTTTGTTGCGCAGGGGGCCTTCCAGATGGCGGTCAAGGCAGTTGACGCTGGCGTTGATTTTGCCTCCGACAAACCATTGCGCGAAGGGCGGCTTCCAGACGCAGACTTTTTTCCAGAGTCGTGCCCAGCGTAGTTCCTCAGCCATCTTCCCCCAGAACTTGTCGGGGTTCTTCAGCGAAGCCCGATGGAGCTTGTGATATTTTTTGAGACTGCCGATCCGCGCAGCTTTGGCGAACTTGGCCGACGGCTTGAAAATCCGCTTTTCTTTCAACATCGAATCGATGTTGGTCACAGATTTGGATTTGGCCGGTACGGGAGTCGATTCAATCGGTGGGGCGGAACAGGGAGTTGACATGGAAAAATCCGGTGAGGAGTTGAGGGGTGGAACGACGCGCCAAGCGCGATGTAAGCAAGAACAACCTGACTGGGCAACTCAAACGCCGTGGAATTTGCGAGTTTGGCTCCGGGTTCAGAGGAGATTTTTTTCTTTCAATTATCCATCCGCCATAAACGACTTTTTGCGCGCATAACTGTAAAATTGTTGTCTCATTCGACGTCAATTCTTTTGCGCAATTTTATTTTTTCCGCAAATGACCATTTCGCTTGCGGCCCCATCAACGCGTGATTAGCTTGCCCTTCGCGGTAGGGAGAAAGTGGAGTGAATCGAAATGAATATTTGTCAATCGCGCTGCATTCGTGTGGCGCGGGGAATAACTTCTCGGGAGAAAAGCTATTCACAGGCGGGATTTCGACTAACTACGCCTAAGCTTATTGCGTTAAGATGTTTATAATGAGCGTCTTCTGTTATTGCTATAGCGATTATACCCCATTCTTTTCACCCATTTCCTTCGTATCTCTAATCTGAATAACTTGTGAGTAACCTACCCTCTACCATTGAATTAAGTGAGATTTGGGCATCGATATGCCTTGAATTACAACAGGTTGTCTCAGTTGACGCCGTGACGCGTTGGTTCCGTCCTTTACGTGTCCATAACTACGCCAATAAGACGCTGACTTTGAGTTCGGACAACAGCATCTATCAGTATTGGATTGAGGAAAATTATTTCTCGCAATTGAAGGCCACTGCTTCGCGCGTGCTGGGAGAAAGTGTCTCGATTCTTTTCCACACTCAGGAAGGCGCCGCCTCGGCGATCACGCCCGATGTTTCGCCCAAAGCCGAGCCTGTCCGGGTCAAGAAGGAGACGGTCCGGATGGCCTCTCACTCTTCAAGCGATTCCCGCGGCTGCCTGAATCCGCGCAGCACATTTGAATCTTTTGTCGTCGGTGTGAACAACCAGTTCGCCCGTGCGGCGGCGATGGCGGTGGCCGAAGCTCCGGCCCGCACTTACAATCCGCTTTTCCTGCACGGCAGTGTCGGACTGGGCAAGACCCATCTCATGCAGGCCATCGGCCATCTCATCCAGGCCAACAAAAAGCACCTGAAAGTTTTTTACGTCACCTCCGAGCAATTCACCAACGACTACATCAGCGCGATCCAGCACGCCGAACTGGCCAAGTTCCGCAAAAACTACCGCCAGGTCGATGTGCTCCTGATCGACGATATCCAGTTCCTCGCCGGCAAGGACCGCTCGCAGGAGGAATTTTTCCACACATTCAACACGCTTTGCGACGGCAGCAAGCAGATCGTCCTGACCAGTGATTCACCGCCCACGGAAATCGCCAATCTCGAAAAGCGGCTCACCTCGCGGTTTGAGATGGGCCTCACGGCTGAGTTGCAGTTGCCCGACGCCGAAACGCGCCTCGCCATTCTACGGCACAAAATGGCAGCCATGCCGGAGAAACTCAGCGATGCCGTGCTCAGCTTCATCGCCGAGCGGGTCAAGACCAACATCCGGCGGCTCGAAGGCGCGCTCAATCGCGTGGCCGCGTTCGCGTCGCTTCACGGCAAGGCCATCACCGTGCCGCAAACCGAGGTGCTCCTGCGCGACCTGCTCCAGCAGGAAGGCCAGCAGTCGGTCAGCATCGATCTCATCCAGCGCCGTGTTGCCGAGACCTACGATTTGCGCCTGGCAGACATGACCAGCAAGCGCCGCCCCGCCAACATCGCCCTGCCGCGCATGGTGGCGATGTATCTGAGCCGCCGCCTCACCACCTCCTCGCTCAACGAGATCGGCGAGGCCTTCGGCGGACGCGATCACGGCACGGTCCTCCACGCCAACCGCACGATCGAGGAAAAGATGAAGGGCGATGAAAAACTCCGGCGCATCGTCACCTATCTCGCCGAAAAGCTCGTCGCCAGCCAGGGACAGTAATCGGTTCGGTGGTAGCTGCCGGCCTCCGGGCGACGGTCATGGACCGCCGCTACAATAGCGAAAGGCAGGTTAAACTGATCTTGCAACATGTGTGTTCGACAAGCTCAGGGTGACGGCTTTTAATAGGAAGGTTAGTGGCTGTAACTGCATGAAAAAAAAAGTCCGCCCGGAAGGTTTGCTTTGGACGCATTGGCTGGGCCGGCAGAAGCGACTCCGGAACAAGACCGTCCTGATCGATGCCGCAAAGGATGTCTCGTGGACCGCCGATGCGCTCACCGAAGCGAGCCTTGGTTTTGCCGAGCGCCTGCACTCGTACAATGTCGGAGAGCGGATAGCTTTTCGCCTCCCTAACGGCCCGGAATGGTTTGCCCTCTTTCTGGCTTTGCAGCGGGCCGGGCTGGCGGCGGTGCCTCTCGATGGCGGAATGCCAACGGAAGGTTGCGTGGAAAACGCCCGCCGCCTGGGTGCACGCGCGCTCTATCTCGATGGCAAATTTCAGTCGCTTGGGAAAGTTCCAGTGCGTTATAAAAATTGCTGCTGCGTCAAGATTACCTCGGGTAGTAGTGCGTTACCGAAAACCGTCGAATGCCGCGCCGGGCATCTACTGGCGGATGGACGCCAGGTCGCCCGGACCATGGGAATTCGGGCAGGCGACCTCAATCTCGCGGCGATTCCGCTCGGCCATTCCTATGGCTTAGGCAATCTCGTCATGCCGCTGATTTTGCAGGGAACGGCGATGGTCTGCGCCGGGGATTACGTGCCGCGCCAATTGGTTGAATGGATCGACCGTTACCGTATCACGGTTTTTCCCGCCGTGCCCGCGCTCCTCCGCATCCTGGCCGCGCTTCCTCCCGGCCGCGTGAACTGCCCTTCGTTGCGGACTGTGATTTCCGCTGGTGCGGTACTGACTCCCGCCGTCGCGCAGGCTTTTTTTACGAGGTTCGGAATCAAGGTCCACAATTTTTACGGCTCATCCGAGACGGGCGGCATCTGTTATGACCGGACCGGCAGCGCGTCGCTCTCGGGACGTTCCGCGGGCAAACCGCTTGCGGGCGTTTCCGTCACGGTCAAGGCGGGACGCATTACGGTCGAGAGCCCGGCGGTGGCGACGCGCGTCGGACACTGGCGGCTGGGCGACTTCGGCGAATGGAATGGCCGCGGCGAATTGGTGCTCCTGGGTCGCGCCGGACAAGGGGCCAACATCGGCGGAAAAAAAGTGCATCCGCTCGAAGTCGAACGCGTGCTGCGTGCGTTGCCCGGAGTTACCGATGCCGCCGTCTGGCTCTGGCAAAGCCACGGTCGTGATCTCCTTGCCGCCGTTGTAGAGACGGCCCATTTGCGCGCGGAGATCGAACGCGCTTTGACGGCACGTTTGCCTGCCTGGAAATTACCGAAAACCTATATCATCGCCCGCGAACTTCCGCGTACCGCGCGCGGAAAGCTCGATCTTGCGGCGTTGAAGCAACATGACGGGAGTCAAACCATCGCTGATTTTTAACGGAATTAACGGAACTTTTTAGTGAGACAAAAATGGGTCAGACTGGAGGCCGATCCTCCAAGGGTTGGCTCAGCACCAATCGTCCCCGCGCGATCTCGATCTGATTCACGCGTAGCGTTACGTCAAACTGCGCGAGCTGGCCGAAGGTTTTATCGAGTGTCATGTGAGTCTCGATTATTTCGCCGGGCAACACCGGCTGCTGGATCTTGAATTGCATCACCTGCGCCAAAATAAAATGGGCCGGAGCGTTGGCGGCCAGAGTCGAAGCCCACAAGGCTCCCGCGGCTTGCGCCGCACATTCGATCAGGAGCACGCCCGGCATGAGTGGTTGCCCCGGAAAGTGATCGGCGAAAAAGGGCAGCTTCGGATCAAGCCATTTGCGTCCGCGTCCTTCACGGCCCGCGACGATGACTTCAAACGCGTCGAGAAAAGAAAAGCCGGGGCCGTGCGGAGTGAGGCTCATGTTACGAAGCGGGTGAAAGAGGCACGAACTGGTACCATTGCTCGGAATCGGCGCATAGAACAGGAAGGAGCGTATCCGCAATCTGCTGACTGTAAAACCGGAGAGTTTCCGAGCGCGAACCCCGTTCCTTGACAAAAATGGGAGGAAAAATCCGGGAGTGATAGGTGCCGTCGGACTGGCGGGACATCGTCGCGGGAATGACCGGGACGCCGCCGTGCGCGGCAAGCAGAAGAATGCCTGCGGAAAAATGGGCCGTTCCGTTCGGCAACGAAACCGGTGTGTTGTCTGTGGGATGTGGCCGGTCGATCAGCGTGGCGATGAATTTTCCCCGGCGCAATTCTTCCGCGATTTGCAGGAACGCGAAGCTGTCCGTGCCGATCTCGATCGTATCGACGTTCCAGCGGCGGCGGAACGCGGTGCGCCATTCAGTCAGGGCGCGGCTTGGTTCGGGATAGGTCAGGACGGCGCAGGGGATTCCCATTTGCGCCACCATCAGCGCGCCCAGTTCAAACAGGCCGAAATGGGCTGTCACCACCAGCGCGCCTTTGCCTTGTTCGTGGGCCGTCCAAAAATGTTCCAGGCCCTCGTTTTTTGTGATGATCCGCACCGCTTTCTCAGGCGCCCGGGTGCCGATGTAAAAATAATCGGCGAGAGTTTTTCCGAATTCACAATAGACCCGTCGCGGCGATTGTTTGTTCGGCCCCGTAATGAGCAACTCGAGATTGCGCTGCACAACGGCGACGCGACGCGGATGAGTGATCGCGTAAAGCCACCCTGCCCATCCCGCCAGTGATCGAGTGATGCGGGGTGGAATGCACCGGGCCAGCCACGCGCCGGCGTCAAACATCGCCGCTCGGTAAAGTCCCGCCGAGTGATGCGGGGCGGTGGGTTGGGAAGAAGCCACGAAGAGACCGCGACTCACGCGGGGGTGGGTTTTTGATCCGGCTGGAGGCTGAGCCACTGTTGCAAGGTCTTCACGCTCTGGAAAGCCTCGCGGGCGACGGCGGGGTCCTTGATTGCGATGCCGTACGATTTCTCGATGCCCACGGTGAGTTGCAGCGCGTCGATCGAATCGAGACCGAGGCTGTCGGGTCCGAAGAGTAGCGTTTCGAGTTGGATTTCGTCGGGCCGGACCCGGAGCATGCAGTTATCGACCAAAAGCTTCCGGACGTCGTCGAGGGTGATCTCAGTCATAAGTTAAGGAAGCCTGTCATTCCATTCTTGTCGAGGGAACTTCTCATTATTTTCGAGTTTCGAGTTCCAATAAACCGAATTGATGATTGAGTCCCCACACGGGGAGCAGGAGGCGCGGAAGCTGGGGCGTGAGCGCAGCCAGGGCGCGCAATGTGTGCCACGCGGCGGAGGCGGTGAAGGCCTCGCCGAGATAGGGCTGCTCCTTAATGGGAACAGAAGAACGGTTTTCGGTCGTTTTCTTTTCCAGCGAGCCAATCCAATTGCGCTGAGCGCTTCGATAGCAGGGCAACGCGGGATCGCTTTCGCCCAAGAGCCGTTCCGCGGCGGCGGCAGCTTCCTTTTTTGTGCGATAAATCAACCCGTCGCGTGCGGTCGTGATCATCCGCACATCTTCCGGCCCGGAGCGGCGCACGAGAATTCCGGCGGCGCCTTCCGAGGCAAGAAAACCGTTGGAAGGATTGTTTCGGCGAAGCCAGCGCGCGCTGCGATAGGCATCGAGCACGATGGGATCGAACTCTTCCGCGCCGAGGACGAGCACCTGCCTGACGCGTTCCCGTTGCAACCAGACCGAGGCCGCCTTGAGCGCGGCGACCCAGGCGGTTTCGTCGCCGATGACGGCGTAGGCGGCGCCGTTGAGGCCGAGGATGGACGCGGCATGGCTGACCGGGGAATTAAAAACTGTTTCGGGAAAGAGAGCGGGGCTGGCCGTCTTTTGTCCTTGCGTCACGATGCTCCCGAAAAATCGGAGACTGTAGGTGGTGCAGCCGGCGGAGAAAGCGACGATGAGTCCGGTCTCCGCGCGGACGGCGGAGCTGACTCCGGCCAGCGCCTGTTCCGCCGCTTCGACGAGGAAGAACGTCATGGAACTGACGCGACGCAAGCGGGGTTCATTTTGCCAGCGGGCAAAGGCCGGATTTTTCAGGTCGACGCGCAGGACCGGCCATGGCTGGTCGGGCTGGCTGATCGCACTTACGGAAGCGGGGAACGGCTCCCGATGCCGTAAAGGTTCCACGCCCACGCCCGCCGGACTGACCGCGCCTTGTCCGATGACGGCCAGGTCAATTTTCATGGTGAGGGTCTCCGGGAAAAAATCAGCGCCGCGTTCGAGCCGCCGAAGCCGAGGTTTACGCTCATGACGTGCTGTATGTCGCCCGAGAATTCCTTTCCCCCTACCAGGGCTGGAGCGATTTCCGGGATCGGTGTCTGAAGATTAAGCTGCGGAGGAAGGTGTCCGGTCCGCAGAGCTTCGATGGCGAAGAGCGCCTCGACGGCTCCGGCGGCACCGAGCGCGTGTCCGATGGCAGCCTTGGTCGAGCTGACGCGGGTCGATCCGGGGGCGTCGCCGAAAAACGTGCCGTAGGCCTTCGCTTCAACGCCGTCGTTGACCGGGGTCGCGGTTCCGTGAGCGTTGATGTAACCGATTTGCGCGGGAGCGATCCTGGCCTGGCTCGTGGCGGTGCGCATCACCTCAATCAGCGCTGCGCCGTCAGGCTGGGGTTGCGTGAGATGGAAGAAATCGGTGGTATGGCCGTAGCCCGTCAGGTGACAAAGCGGCGTGGCGCCGCGCCGTTGCGCATGCTCGCTCGTTTCGAGAACAAGAAACGCCGCGGCCTCGCCGAGGAGCAGGCCGGTGCGGTTAAGGTCGAAGGGGCGGCAACGGTCGGTGCTCGTGGCCTGAAGGCAATCGAAACCGACGAAGACCAGTTCGGTCAACGCTTCGAAACCGCCCGTGAGAACGCAATCGGCCTCGCCCACCGCGATCAGGTCGGCGGCGTGACCGATGGCGTTGGCTCCGCTGGCGCAGGCGTTGGCGATGATGGCCGAGTGGCCCGCAAAGCCGAGGGCCTGCTGCACATCAAGCACCTGTTGTTGCGACAAATAGCGGGAGACCTCGCTAAAAAGATGGGAGCGATCGCGAGCCAGCACACGCCGGACAAAATCTTCGCCGAAAGCCATGCCCCCCGCTGTGGTCGCGACGGAAAAAGGCAGTTCGCGGAGAGTGCTGCGGCCCTCCGCATCGAGAAGGCCGGCAGAGGCGAGCGCTTCGCGGGCGGCCGGAATCGCGAGCCGCGAGGCGCGCGCTAGTCGGCGAATGGCCTTGGCCGGAAGATCGGGCAAGGGAGGAAGACTGGCGCTGGCGGCGTGATGGCAGCGACATCCCGTGGTGTCGAAGAGATTGAGCGGAGCCACGGCGTCGTTTCCCGCGATGAGAGCTTTCCATGAGACGGAAAAATTCTCGCCGAGAGGCGTAACCGCGCCGAAACCGGTGACGACAATGCTACGGCTCATACTTTACTGTAAAACCCCACGATAAATCGCGCGGGCCTGGACGGCTCCGCCCTTGAAATAAAAGGTGGGTTGATAGGAGAAAGTCCGGGTGGCCGTGTCGTAGTCGAGCTTCTTCGGTGCGCTGGAATAATTGGGATCGTAGACCTGGTAATGAAACCCATCGAGGTCCTTCTTCCCGGCAAAGATGACGACGACGTGGTTGATGTTAAGGCTCGGAAAATTGTAGAGCCAGACGATGGTCGGGTAGCCGAACTGGAGGTCGTGCTGAATCTCGTCATTGAGGCGCGCTTCAGTTTCGCGATAGAGCGGCGCGATAATCGGCATGTTGCCAGTACGAAAATAGACGGGCCAGCCGAGCCCGATATTCGCCTGGAAAATGTCCGGATCGGCGGCGCTGATTTCGCGAAGATTGGCGTAGCCCGGAAAGACGATCCGTCTCTCGCGTGAAAGCGCCGGGAGCCAGACAGAACGTTCTGTCACGTCACGGATGCGCTCGGCCAGTTGATCGTGCGAAAGCGGCGCGGCCTTGGGATCGAAGCGGGCGAATTTCCAGAATTGCACCGCGGCGCGAGACACCACGAAGCAGCGACGAGTGTACTCGTGCTTCTCGTTTTTCGGGCGGGACGAATCGGATTGGACGGAGCCGTTGGCGTAGTTCCAGACCGTTTCGTTGGCGAAGGAGAAGCTATCGGTATCATACCGGAACGGGCGCGATGCAGGCCCGGTGGGCGGTTCATAAGCTGAAAGCGCAGGAATAAGCAGCAGCGAAATCAGGAGCGCGCCAGCGATGATTTTAATTGGATGAGACATAGCGTGTCGGGGCAGGAACGGGTGCGGGGATGAAAAAGAAATTCGTGGAAACCGTCGGGCAGCGTCTCGATTATGGCAGGCACTTCCTCCGCGTTTAGGCGGGGATGAACGCCCCAAAGGGTATCGGTGGTCCTCCAGGCTGACAATCTCCGTCGCCGCTCAAGGTAAGTCCAGTTCAGCGTCGTCCAGAGAAGCGAGAATCCATAGGAGCCGAAGGCGCGGGGCTTGCCGAGGCGAATCCAGCCTTGGAACTGCGGCCCCACGACGTCGAGCAGTGCGCGATAGACGAACGGATGGGTATGCAGATGATGATGAGAATTAATGAAACGGCATTCAAGGCCGGTGGCCTGGAAAAGTTCCCACTGCCGGGCAACCTCGCGGAGCATAAGCTGCCGTGCTTTTTGCGAGAGGCCGATACTGAAACCTGCCCTTGCCGGAGACGAACCCCAGTACCAGCGGTCGGCGGTGGCGGGGATTGAATCGTTGAGATGCAGATGCCAGCCGATTTGCAGAGTGGGATGAGAGTGGGCCAACTCCACTGCATTGTCCGTGGCGGGTTGTGCCATCATGAGGGCCGCACCGTTTAAATAACCTGAAAGATGGGCATAAAGAATGGCGTCGTTGATTTCACGATTCATTCCGAAGTCATCGGCGACAAAAATAAGCTCCTTGGCCATGATGCTGAAGTTCTATAATGTGCGCAATTCCATGTCCTCGCAAATCCTCATTACCGGTGCGACGGGATTTATTGGCCGGCGATTGACCCGCGACCTGATGGCACGCGGGCACCGCGTGCGAATCCTGGCGCGAAACCGGCACAAGGCTTGGAGTCTCTTCGCAGATCATGTGGAAGTCAGCGTCGGGGACGTGGGCGATCCGGCCTCACTGGAGTCGGCCTGCCGGGACGTTGCAACCATCTATCACATTGCCGGAATCTATCGGTTCGGCCTGCGCCATCGCCGCGAACTTTGGAACACCAATGTGGAAGGCACGGAAAATCTCCTGCGCAGCGCGATGGCAGCGGGTGTGGGCAAGGTGGTCCATCTCAGTTCGGGTGGCGTGCTTAAAAAAAGCGGCATCGTGGATCCGGCCTCGCCGCTTCTCGACGAAAATGATTTTCCCGCGAATGCGCCCCGCTTTTGTTCCTACAAATCTTCCAAGTGGCACGCCGAGCAACGGGTCCTTTCCTGGGCACGGAAGGGCTTGCCTGTTGTTATCGCCAGCACGACCTGCCCGATTGGCCGGGGAGACGAGACGCCCACGCCCACGGGGCAGATCATCCGCGATTTTCTCCAGCGTCGTTTTCCCTTTTATTGCCGGACCGGACTCAATTTTATCGGCGTTGGAGATCTGAGCCAGGGGCTGCAACTCGCGGCCGAATCAGGCCGGGCCGGTGAACGGTATCTTTTGAGCGGCGAGAATCTATGGCTCAAGGAATTCCTTGATCTCCTGGCCGCCGAGACGGGATTGCCCGCGCCCCGGAGGAGCCTGCCCAACGCGTTAATTCGCCTGATCGGCTGCGGCGGCGAGGCGCTCGATTTTCTCAACCCCCGCAGCACGAGCGCGCGCGTCTGCCTGGAGACCGCCCTCCAGGCGGAGCATGTGCAATTTTTCAATAATGCCAGGGCACGGAACGAACTGGGTTGGAAGCCGGCCAATTCAATCCAGGAAAATATTGGCGAAGCAGTGGCCTGGTTTCGCAACGAAACGGAGGTCGAGCTGGTCCCGGCCGCTTCGTCGTCGATGGAATCGCATGTTCAGTAAGATTGTTTTGGCGCTTTGGTCATGCGCGGGATTGATCTGGTGGATGCTCGCCTGGCGACTGGTGGCGACGAATCGGAAGAAAAGCGACAGCTTTCCGGAATCGACAACGCGGCGAACGCTTTCCGTGTTCAAGCCGCTTCCCCCTCTCGGCGCCAATGGACTCAAGATGGTGGCGTCCGGACTTGAATCTTTCGTGGCGCAACTCGATTCTGAAAGCGAAATGCTCCTGGGCATTCACGAAGCCGACCGGGACTTTACCGCTCCATTCCTGGATCGGCTGCGGGCGGAATATCCCGGCGCACGACTCAAGGTCATTTTCCGTACCGAACCGGATGATGTGGCCAATCCCAAAATCGCATGGCAAAAAATTCTCTCCGGCGCGGCGGAGGGTGGTCTGTGGTTGTGGAGTGACGCGGATATCGTCGCGCCGGCGGGCTTTTTACAATCCGCGCGGCTCGAATACGCACGGAATACCGCGGCGATGATGACCTTCCCTTACGTGGTCCGCGAAATTCCGTCACCGCCAGCGCTGCTCGAAGCGCTTTTCGTGAACGTCGAGTTTTATCCCGGCGTACTCCTGCTGCGGAAATTCGGGTCGGTCGATTTTGGCCTGGGCGCGGCGATGCTTTTTCGGCGGGACGATTTTTTACGACGAGTCGATTGGAACGAAATCGGGGCCTGGCTGGCGGATGATTTTTTCCTTGGGCAAAAGCTGCGTCCCGTCTGCATCGGAACAACCACGCTGGCGACCGTTGCCGGAGCCTCCACATGGAAGGACGCGTTGCTGCACGACCTCCGGTGGGCGAAAACGATACGGTGGAATCGTCCGATGGGTTCCTTCGCCCGGATCTTGATCATGCCCGTCTTGGGCTGGCTGACGGCAGTCGCGTTTTATCCTTCCCATTTTCTCGTTTGGCTTGGTCTTCTGGGCATGATTCAAGCTGAAGTTTATTTTGCGACGGCGATTTGTCGTAGGGCGGGTTGCCATCTGAAATTAGGGCAGATGCCTGGAATGGAAGTCTGGAGTCTCTGGAGGATTCTCTTATGGTTTCTTTGCTGGTTGCCCTGGCCGGTCGTATGGAATGGGAAAATGTGGTGGGGACCACGAGTGGAATTTAACCGTGACATCAATCAACAACCCCGGAAGAACACGACGGAAGCCGTTGACAAGACTCTGTGAAAAACCGATCTTTTTTAGAAATAAGGGACTTAAGGGTGACATCGCACTATTTTGCATCGTGGAATGAAAGGGAAAAGGCATGACATCATTGCCGCCTTCCGCTTATCGATTTTCCCCGCACGGGCACGATAACGGTGCTCTCGAAAAAAGCGCCGGTGCGTTGCGGGACGAGGTTTTTGGCCGCGAAGTTTTTGTCCGGGGCGTCATCGAGGTTTCCAATTTTTGCCGGCAAAACTGCTGTTATTGCGGGATGCGCCGGGACAACCACGGGTTGAAACGCTTCCGGGTCGAATTGGATTCGTTGCGCGAGCTCGTCCGGCACGGACTTCCCGGGATCATTACCGACCTCAATATCCAGACCGGGGAAGATACCGTGGGCGACCGTGAAATCGTCCTGCCCTTGATCGAGACGATCCGCAAAGAGAAGCCGCATCTTGGCATCAGCGTCTGCCTCGGCACGCTCGACCACAAACTTTACGATGAATTGAAGCAGGCCGGCGCCACCTATTACATCATCAAGCTGGAAACGGGTAATCGTGATCATTACCGCGAGGTCCGGGCGCCGGGCACCTTCGATCAGCGCCTTGCGGCGATCCGCTATCTGGCAGAGAGCGGCTGGTCTGTTTCATCGGGTTTCATCCTGGGCCTGCCTGGCCAGACTCCCGAGCGTATCGAGGAGACGCTGGAGTTGCTGGGCGAATTGCCGCTGGCAGGAGCGAGCGTCAGCCCGTTCATCGCGGGCGAGCAAACGCCGTTCGCCGATCAACCGACGGGCGATTTTGAATCGACGATCCAATGCGTCGCGCGGCTGAGGCTGCGCAATCCCGCCTACATTATTCCTGCGGTCAGCGCACTTAACCTCGTAAACGAGGACGGCTATGTGCGCGCGCTACGCGCGGGGGCCAACCTCGCCACGATCAACCTGACCCCGGCGACCAATCGCAACGATTACCTTCTTTATAAGCGTGACCGCTACATCATGCACGAGCAACGGGTAAAGGAGGCGATCGAACGGGCAGATTGCGCTGCCAGCACGGTCAGCATCACGGAAACGCTAAGGAAAAAAAACGCCGCGGATGCGGCGCGCAAAATCAGAGCAGTTGCTTGAGTGCGTCGACGCCGGCCTGGGTCGCCAGCATGTAACTCATCCGGCCATCGGACCACGCAGCAGTCGACCACCCCTCGACCTGATTGAATTCCGGCGCTTTGCTGACCGGCGGATCGGATAGCGCCTGCTGATCGACGATGAAAAGATGGGCGATGCCGCCGTTAGCCAAGGCAAAGCAGATGAGCGAGACGGTGTGCCCATGCACGGCAAATTTCTCGCAGCCGATCGTGGGGAGAGAGGTCATCGCGGTTGGCAGTGTGCCGGTCGGGGCGTTCCTTTGCTTCAGCCATGCCACGATTTTGTCGTGGTCGGGCGAGGTCATTTCCAGCGAGGGAGCATCATGATTGAGCAGGGGAAGAACGGTGGCGGCATACTCGGTTTGGGCGAGAGGGCCGGTGGCGGAAACCCGCATGAAAGTCCCTGCGACACAAAGAATCGCCACGACCGCCGCCGCCGCGAGCCATAGCGAAAGACGAGGCTGCGGCTGCGGCGTGAATGGCTCAATCTTGCGCACGGCCACGATGTTGGCGCGCAGATCGACTGGAAGCGGTACTTTCGCCAGCTTCGCTGCGACTTTAAGATCGAAGGCCTGCTGGGCCTCCCACCATGCTTTCAACTCGGGATCACTCTCGACGTAGACCAGTGCCTCGATAACGGACGGCTGCGCCGTACTCAAATCATCCGGACGAAGCGCCTGGAGCACAACTTTAGCTTCCTGCCTATCCATGGGAGGGTTCTCCTGCGGCTTGGCGCATGGGCATGCGGGTGATGTTGGAATCCGTCGGCGACTGGCGATGCAGAAAGGCTTGCTGCAACTTTTGTTTTCCCCGCGCAAGGCGCGACATCACGGTGCCGATGGGGATTTCGAGAATGCGGGCGATCTCCTCGTAGGAATGTTCCTTGAGATAAAAGAGGACCAGGGGAGCGCGGAAGATCTCGTCGATGGATTGAAGCGCCTCCATGACCTGGCCCGATTCGAGGCAGTCGACCGTTTCCGGCATGGCGCAAGGCAACTCGTGCTCAACTTCCGAAAGTTCCTCTTTCGGCCAGCGCATCTCGCGGCGGCGATTGGAAATGAATTCGTGATAAAGTGTGGTGAAGAGCCACGACTTCGCCTTGGAATGATCGCGCAAAAAGTGCCCCTTTTTGGCCCAGATCGAAAAGGTCTGCTGGGTCAGGTCGCAGGCGTCCGCTTCATTGCGGGCCAGGCTGAGGGCAAAGCGATAGAGCATCGGATAATAGCGGTCGACAATTTCTTCGAAATCGAGGGAAGGCATGGCGTCAAACCGTTACCGGCATCGATATTCCGCTGCGGGGGCGAATCACAGGCTGGATAATCCGGAACTTTCGGCCCTTCGTCACCCCTTTTTATCCAGTGTGCCAGGGCCTCCTCTCGATTTCTCCGGGCGTGAGACGCTGGAGAGGGAGTTTTTATTCCCTGTCGCTTGGTAGCCGTCGGACCTGCGGTCGGCAGCAATCGCGGCAGGCTGTGCCCGCCGTCGGTTCCCGTGGTAGCCGTCGACCTCCGGGTGAAGGTGCGGAATGATCCCGCGCTCGGAGATCGCGGGCTACCTAAATAAAGGGCGAAAGGGAACTAAAACTGGAAAGCGCGTGAAAACTTGGCTCGCCGGGCGTGGCCAAGGCTGTGGGGGTGCGCTCCGCCCAGTCGACGAGGAAACGGCACAACGCGGCTTTATCGGGCAAGTGGGCCCGTTCACCCGCCCGGGAAATAACGCCGAAACCGGAACCGTAGGCGTGGCCGTTCAGTACGCAAGCATCGGTCAGGCAATCGTCCATCTGCTTGCGACCCTTTGCGAGGACATCATCCGCAGTGCCGTCGAGTTCATATTTCCAGCCGACGAGAATCGAGGAGGGAAACATGCCGCGTAACGAAGCGATCAGCTTGGGCACCGGCTCCAGGGTCAGTTTCAAGGTGCCCGCGCGGCTTGATACTTTGTTGCTGTGAATGGGGTCGCCATTTTCATCGGTTATTTCCCTGACCCGGAAATCGCACAGAGCCGCCGCGTGAAAGACCATGTGGGCCTCTTCCCGCGCAGGGAGAGCTTGCAAGCCCGCGGCGAGATTGTCATTCGTCGTAAATGGGACCACTTCCACCGGCCAGAGGGGAGAGGGAAAGGTGGAGGCGGCCCCGCGAAAACAAACCACGCTGTGGCCGGCCTCCGCAAAGCTTTCCGCCAGGAGCGTGCCGAGTCGCCCGCTGGAAAAATTGGTCAGGCGTCGCGCTTGATCGAGCGGTTCGTAACTGGGTCCTGATGTGATGACGATTCGCATGGGCTTACCTTCAATGTACGCATCCAGGACGTTTCGGAAAGCCCCGCAGTTACGAAATGTAGCGGCGGTCTATGACCGCCGGTCCTGCGGAGGGCATCCCCTATGACTCGTCTTTGAACGGATCTTTTTCCGGTGCCTCCTCGATGGGAAGGATATACTCGGCAGCAAAAGATCGAAAGCCCCCTCCAACCTCCTTTACCCTCAACTTCCAAATCGTACGATAGTAAGCGATAGCAGGATTTCGGTTCACCTCGGCAGGAAGAGTGAAAAGAACGGGAATGATGCCATCAGGTGCGATATCAACAGAATGAGAATCCTGCCAGACCGTTTGAGAACCCTGGTTACCTCCGGGTGTACTTTCTGCTGTGCCGCAGAGGCTCAAACGGAAATGGGGACCCATTGAAGCAGGCGTGCGGGACAATGAAATGCTGCCGTGAAGTCGGCCTCCCCATGGGAAAATCTCGGCATCGGAGTGGAAGAAGGTCTCACCGAACGCCTTCCAGAGGACTGTTTCATGAAAGGCCCACACCAGTAAGGCAAGGCCCATGGCTAGGAAGATAAGAAGCGCTATATGAATCGGCTTTGGATTTGCAAAGTCACCGATCCACAAAAGCAGGAATAGAATAGTCCCGTAAATGGCGATAAACAGGATCGCCAATAACCAAGCCCACCGGAGAGTCTCCCGTTCCAAAGAAGCTATTTTCACGGCACGCTAGATTCTCTCGTCTTTTCTTGGGAACGAAAGCCCAAAACCGTGCGTTCCAGTCGTAGTATTTCACCCAAGGACCAGGCCTGAAAGGGGCAGCCCCGCGCGGTATGGGGAGGCTCGGCATCGGCGATCTCCGGAACGTGATTCAAGCCGGACAGGTCGAGGCGGGAGAGTTGAGGCGCAAGAAATAGCTCGCGCGCTTTTGCCTTGGCTTCTGCTGTGTCACCGTGCACGCGCACCCAGGCTTCGACGAACGGCCCCGTCAACCAAGGCCACACGGTGCCCTGATGATAGGCGCTGTCACGCTCCCACATCGAGCCGCTGTAACGAGGAGCATAATCTTTTTCGTCCGGCGCCAACGAACGCGGTCCCATCGGCGTCCACAATTTTTCCTCCACGACCTGCACCACTCGCGTGGCCCGCTCGCCCTCGATCAAGGTCAGCGGAAGACCGCCCACGGCAAAGAGCTGGTTCGGTCGCACCCGGTCATCGACCCGGCCTGGTTGATGATCGACCTCGACGACGTCATAGAGGCAGCCGCACGCCTCGTTCCAAAAACGTTGTTGAAATGAAGCACGTCCGCGCTCGAAAAGCCCGCGCCATTGGGAATTGCGGCGACTGGCCAGCCCGAGCGCGTTCAGCCACAGCGCTTGCACCTCGACCGGCTTGCCGATGCGCGGTGTCACTGGTTGGTCGCCCACCTTGGAGTCCATCCACGTCAGTTGCACGCCGGGGACACCGCAGGCCAGCAAACCGTCCACGTCGGCTTGAATGCCGTACCGGGTGCCCTGAAGATAGCCGGTGAGAATCGCCTCGACCGTCGCGAGAAGGATTTCCTTTTGCGCTATGAGCGCCGGATTGCCGTTTGCGGCCTCCAAAAATTCGTGGACGACGATGGCGTACCAAAGCGAGGCATCAACCGAATTGTATTCGGGTTCATCGCCTTGATCGGGAAAGCAATTTGGCAGCATTCCCTGCGAAATAGTTCCGGCCCAGGCGGTGAGGATGTCCCGCGCCTCCATCAACCGGTCCGTTGCGAGGCACAAGCCGCGCATCGCGATGAACGTGTCGCGACCCCAATCACCGAACCACGGATAACCCGCGATAATCGTTTTGCCGGAGCCGCGCTTGACCAGATACGCATCCGCCGCGCACAGGCGTGGGGAAGCAAAAGCCGTTCGCCGCGCTCGCTCGTCCCGGGCCAGCGCTTCGGCCAGTTCAACCGGTGACGACGATGCCGGCAGTGGATTTCCCAAACCCTTCGCGGAAAAAATCAGGACGGCGGGTCCAGCGGCGGGATCGAACTCGTAATAACCCGGCGCGGCCAGATCTTCCAAGGCATCGAGCCCGCGAGCAAGTTCCTCGTCGTAGAGAAAATTCCGGTACCAGCACGGTTCGTGGTTGTAGATGCCGTTGCCGCGCACGGTGACCGCAGGCACGCCATCATAAAAATGCCAGCGCTCGCCTTCAGGCCCGCGTTCCGGTGTGAATCGAAATGCCGGGTTCTCATGATGTGTGGCATGAAAATCACGGCCCGAAAAAAAGGGCCTTACGCGAAGACATAATGGCGCACCGGCTTCACCCTCCCAACGCCAGCGCAAAACGACAGCGGCCTTTTCGCGCGGAACAAAAAGTTCGTGAATGATTTTTCCTCCGGGAACGGTGTAGGTCCATTGCGGCCACGGTTCGAGGTCGAAGTTTTCGAGACGAGTGACGCCATCGGGAGCATCGACTCCCGGCAAATAACGTTGTGTCGTCAGCGCAAATCGACCCGCCGCGGTTTCGATCTCCGCATCGAAGCCGTTGACCAACGCCATGCGACCGGCTGGAGGCGTCGTAGCCGCGAGCAGAAGCGCGTGATAGCGCCGCGTTCGAATGCCGGAAGCCGTTCCGCTGGCAAAACCGCCGAGGCCGTCCGCTTCGAGCCATTCCGACTTTCCCGTCGTCGGATTAAGCGGAAATGCCATTCTCCAACTAGCGCGTGTTTTCAGAATAGGTCAAGGCTGCCGCCATCTCTAATTTTAGTTATCGAGTTTTCCCTGCAAGAAGTGCATACTAGCGCGTCTGTCCCGAGATGCGTTTGAGAATCAGTTAGTACCATTGTAATTTTTAATCGAACTTCATGGCATCGCCTAACGTTAAAGAAGTATCCATGTCAGCACCAGCAGCCCAAGTCGCCCCCTGGGAGGATTTTGTCCTCCGGTTTATCGCGATTTACAAATTGCTTCACGCCGCGTTTTTCATCGCGGTCGGGTTCGAGTTCATCAAACTCAAACATGGGCATCAGAACGTCGTTGAGATTCTCAACACCTACATCATCATTCCATATAACCTCGATCCCGAGAATCGGTGGGTTGACTGGGTGCTGGACAAGGCTGCAATGTTGTCTCCTCACTTGGCCCTTGTTGCCTGGGTGTCTTTTTTTTATGCAGCTCTGTTCGCCGCGGAAGGCATTGGCTTGTACATGCGCAAACACTGGGCGGAATACCTGGTCGTCATCGTGACGGGTTCATTGCTGCCCTTCGAAATTTACGAACTTTTCCATAAGCTCGCCTGGTGGAAATTCGGGGTTGTCGTGGGCAACGTGCTCATCGTCGTTTATCTTATCCATCGCTTGATTTTGGACGCCCATTCCAAGGTCCAACGACGCGAAGACGAAGATAAGGACAAGGACGAAGATAAGGGCGAAGAAGAGCCTCCGCAGCCTCCCATTGCGTCCAGGCGAGCTGTCACCAAGGTTCCGTAACGACTTCAGTGGCTTCTTGCTGCCACGTAAGTTTTTTCCCATGAGCGATTATAAACCGGAGCTTCTTTCCCACCCCAGGCGTTCACGACGTAAAAAGACCAAAGCGAATATCCTGGCCTGGCTCCTGGCGGGCACGCTCATCGCCTTCATCTCGGTATTCACGCTCGCCTATACCTACTACAGTATGCGCGCCGGCCTCATCAATATCGATGTGATCAAGGAGATGCCGCAGGCCTCCATTCTTTACGATTGTCAGGGCCGTTCCTTCAGCCGGTTCTTCGATGAAAACCGCATCGTGCTGCCGCCCGATCAACCGGTGCCGAAACTTCTCGGTGAAGCGGTGGTGGCGACGGAAGACCGCCGGTTTTACAACCATGGCGCCATCGATGTGTTCGGTATCGCGCGCGCGCTTGTCGCGAATTTGGCCGGCCATGGCGGGCGACAGGGTGGCAGTACCATTACCCAGCAGTTGGCGCGCAACAGCATCCGACAGTTGCAGCGCACCTATGACCGCAAGTTCCTCGAAATCTTCCTCGCGCATCGTATCGAGCTGGCCTACACCAAGCCGCAAATTCTCCGCTATTATCTTGATCGCATCTATTTTGGCCAGGGTCTTTACGGTGCGGAGACGACGGCTTACGCCTTCTTCGGCGTGCCGGCCGCCAAGCTCAATATCGCCCAGTGCGCCTTGTTGGCGGGCATGATTTCAAGTCCCAACGCCTCCTCTCCCTGGAAAGACATCGACATGGCCAAGGCTGCCCGCGACCGCGCGTTGACGCGGATGGTAAAGGCCGGTTACATCACCCGGAAGGACGCGGATAAGGCGCAAAAGGCGCCGCTTTCCCTGCGGCCCCGGCCTGATTTCGGAGGTGGTTTCGCGACCAGCGAAGTGCGTCGCCAACTCGAGACGATTCTCGATGCCACAACGATCCAGCAAGGTGGGCTCAAGATTTTTACGACCATCGATGCCCGCCTGCAATCCGTTGCCGAGAACGCGCTTCTGACCCGCATCCTGGAGATCGAGAAGTCGAAAGGCGAAACACACCCCGCCGGTTACGGCGACCCGAACACGGGTTTGCCGGACGAGAACGTCCTGGAGGGCTCGTTTTTTGCCATGGACCCTGCCACGGGTGCGATCCGCGCGGTCGTCGGTTCGCGGGACTTCGCGCTGAGCCAATATAACCGTGCCATGCAGTCGCGGCGCCAGGTCGGTTCCACGCTCAAGCCGCTGATTTATGCCACGGCGTTCGCGGAGAAAGGTTATTGCCCGGCCAGTTCCATCGACGCTTCAAAGTTCGACCTGAAAACGGCCAAAAACGGCGTCCTTCCATCCGGCGATTCACCCGATCCCATTCGCATCAACGACGCGCTGGTTCGTTCCGATGACCCCGCCGCCGTCCGCATGGGCATCATCATCGGCCCCGACCTGCTCAATACCTATGCGCACCGATGCGGCGTCACCACCGACATTCCACCCTATCCTTCCAGTTACCTTGGCGCCTGCGATTTGAGCCTGAACGAGCTGACCGGCATCTTTGCCACCTTCGCCGACCAGGGCGATTGGGTCCGGCAGCACATTGTGGTGCAGGTGAAGGACGAGAAGGACAACATCATTTACCAGTACAAGGGAGAGCGCCATCACGTCTTTTCTCCACAGATTGCCCGGCAAGTCACGGGCATGATGCAGAACGTGCTCGACTTTGGAACCGGCGCGCCCGTCCGGCAGGAATTCGGATTCACCTCGCCGGCCGCGGGCAAGACGGGCACGACGAACGATTACAAGGACGCCTTGTTCGAGGGATTCACAACTCATCTCGTGGCGGGAGTCTGGATCGGGTACGACAAGCCGCGCGAGATCATGCCGGGAGGCTACGGGGCCGCGGTTGCCCTGCCCGTCTGGGCCAACGTGATGAAGCAAGTGAAGGACGCCTATCCCGCGGCAGACTTCCCGGTTCCCCCCGGCTTGGCGATGGTCAAGGTGGGAGGAGGTTTCTTTAGCCGGGGCGAACGTTATTATCTGACGCCGGAGCAGCGCGACATGCTCAATGAGGAACCGAATTTACCCGCGGCCGAGACCGATAATCACGCGCCGTCCGGGAAGGGCATCATCGACCGCTTCCTGGATATTTTCAGGTAACGGGCTTTTCAGGAGACGCCGGCTTGGATTCGGACCTGGGAAGATGGAAGACGACGACGACGCCCAGGATTTTTCCCTTTGCGTCGCAGATGGGCGCCGCGCTGTCTTCAATCGGCCACTGCTCACCGGTGCGCGAAAGCAGGAGGGTATGATTGGCCAGCCCGATCACTTTTTTTTCCCTTACAATCCTGGCCACCAGGTCCTCGGCGGCGACGCGCGTTTTTTCCTGGACGATTCTAAACACGGTCGAGAGCGGCTGATGCAGCGCTTCGATATTGGTCCAGCCGGTCAGTCGCTCAGACTCATGATTCATCAAAACGACCCGGCCCAGCGGATCAGTGACGATAACCCCGTCTCCGATGGACGTCAGCGTCACTCGAAGCCATTCCTTTTGTTCCTCGAGATCGGCTTCCGAGCGGGCCAGGGCGGCATGGCGCTGCTCGATGGTGTCCAGTGCCGTGCGATAGCTAACGTCCAATTCCGTCATTTGTTTTCTCACCAAGTGAGCCACCGTCAGGGCAAGAAGGATGACCAGTGCGCCTCCCCCATAGGTCAGGGCCAGCTTCATCCGCCGGACTTTATAAAACCGCGTGTCGCGCAGGCCTTCTTCGACATCGGTAAACTTGTCAAATTTGGCGCGAATGTCATCCAGAAGTGTCTGGCCCAACTTGACCCAATCTTCATTCACCGGGATGTTTTGCGCGCGGTGGGAGGCGATGGTCTTGGCATGTTCAAACCACGCATTCGCCCCCTGATGGAGATCCTCCGCGCGGATGGCCTGTTCCGGATTGTCCTGAACCAGGGTTTTCAGCCGTAGGAACGCTCCATCGCTTTTGCCACGGCTGGCTTCGTAGTCCTTCATAAAAGCGGGATCGCCGGTCAGTAGATAGCCCCGGACATCGTTCTGGGTGCTGACGATAAGATTCTCGCACATCCGTGTCTGCACGAGCACCTGGTACGAATGATCTGACAGCTTGACCGCCTGGAACGACTCGAAGACGAAGATGAGCAACAGGAGCGCGGTCAGGAAAATGACGCTGACCGGCCAGAGGATGGCTGATTGCAAGGTCCGCGAAAATCGCGCGGAATCAGAATCGATTGGCACTGGTTTCACCCTTTGAAAAATAAATTCAATTCAAGCCGGCCTTGCCGATTGAACACCCTCACGAAAATAGAGCGTACCGGGTTAAATGACAATCAGGCATGTAAGCGGGATTCGCCTCTTTATCAGGGCGTCATTCCTCATGGACTTGGCGCGGTCGAGCCCGATCTCGCGTCCTGTTGCGCCATTTGCTGCGTCTGCTGGACGGGTTGGTTCGTGTTGGGTTGCTGTTGCTGCTGAGGAAGGTTCAAAGCGGGTACAGGCGCGGCGGGCGGCATGGGCCGATCGATTTGCACCACGGTTACGTCGACCTGGATGCTTTGAAATGCATTCGCCGGTCCTGCAAATGAACCCGAGATCGGCGCGGCATTTTCCGGATTGCGCGAGACAGCTACCGTGACGTGTTGCGCGCCGGTCATGATGCCCGAGGTCGGGTCGAAGCCCTTCCAGCCCGCGCCCGGCAGATAGACCTCCGTCCAGGCATGAGTGGAAGCACCGCCGGCCTCGGTTGCGTCACATTGCATGTAACCGCTGGCGAACCGCGCGGCCAGGCCCCAACAGCGGCACGCTTCGAGCATGAGCGTGGCAAAATCGCGGCAGGAACCGCTGTTTTTCTTCAACGTCTCCGCCGGGGTTTGCACGCCCGGATCATCGCGTCGCTGGTATTGAAACGTCCTGTTGATATGCGTGTTCACGTTTTGCAGGAGAGCGATGGTTTCGATCTTGTTCCCCGGCTTCAAAAACAGGCCCAGCCATTCCCGCAACGCGGTCGAGTCCCTCGGATAAAGAATGGCCATGAATGGTGTCAATTCCGGCAGGCTGTCGGAATCGTACACGAAGGGATAAGTAACCGCGCTTTCCTCCAGGATAAAGTCGAGCGGATTGGTGTCGTATTGTTGCAGGATAATATCGCTGTAAAAGCTGAGTTGCGACCCGGCCTGGGTAAAGTCGACTTTCGCGATGCTGTTGCCATCGACGTCCCGCATCCACCGGATGGTGTGGGCCGGATTGATTTCCAAAACGGAACTTTCAATATGGAGATCATGCCCTTCACGTGGTCGCGCCATGATCTTATGCTGGCCGAACGAAACAGGCTGGCTGTAGTTGTAGGTCGTGCGATGCTGGATACGAATTTTCATCGGAGTCCCGTAAGGGAGAGGCGCTTAGAGTTTGCCACGTCTGCCAACGATTAAGGCCGTCACTCCCGCGACGATAAAGATTCCGCCGACGATCGGCGGAATCGGGACATCGTGGGTCTCCTGATGTTGAATCTCCATCGAGCCGATTTTGACGTCCTGCTTGGTTTGAGTGTAAGGAAACTCTTGATAGACCAAGGCCAGAATACCGATGACGATGAGAATGATGCCGGCGAGTTTCATAAGATCCTATTCTAGTATCGCATGATGCGCAACGACCGCAAGCGTTGTCACTCTCGCGGAGGAGCATTAGACCGGAGGTCGGCGTCCCGCAATAAGGGAGAAGACGAACAGAACTAAAAAGACGACGAACAGTATCTTGGCGATTTCCGTCGCCAAACTTGCAACGCCGAAGAGTCCCAGGAGCCCCGCGACTATGGCGATAATTAAGAAGGTAATGGCGTAACTCAACATACGAATTCCTTTCGGTTAAGCCAATATAGCACCATTTTGCCCGGGCCGCGCTCTTTTTGGCCTAATAAACAGAGGCGATCCAAACGACGACTATTGAGGCGAGGGTGACGAGATAGGAAATGTGATCGGTAACGATAAAGACGATGGGGTCCCCGCTGATTCTTTCGCGACCGGCCCAAAACCAGATGCGCTCGATCCAGTAAAACAAAAAGACGCAGACCACAAAAAGCAAGGCGGGGCTCTTATAGATTGAAACGGTCTGTGGCGAGGTCACATAAAGAGCGAGAACGAGCACGGAAATCATGCCCGAAGAAAGGCCGACTTTCATGAGCAAGGGCATGTCTTCAACTGTATAGGTGGGGCGCGCCGCCGACCCGATTTGCTCTTTCAATCGTTGCGTTAATTCGGTGTATCGCTTGAGATGCGCCAGGCTCAATGCGAGAAAAAAGATAAACGCAAACAACCAGGTGGAAACATAGACCCCGCAGGCCTCGCCGCCCGCGAAGATCCGCAGGGAATAGAGAAAAGCCAGTGTAATCAAATCCATCACCACCACATTTTTAATGGCAGCGGAATAGAGGAGGTTGATGGTTCCATAACAGAGCAGGATCAGGTTATAGTTGAAGGGCAGGTGAATGGCCGCCGCCGTTGCGGCCAGCAACAGGAGAAAGGCCAGGACCAGCGCATGAGATGGACACAATGTTCCGTTGGCCTGGGAGCGCGAACGTTTGTCGGGGTGCTGCCGATCGAGATCGATATCGGCAAAGTCGTTCAATAAATAGAAAGCCGAGGCGACCAGGGAGAAGGCCCAAAAAGCCAGGAGCCCGTTGGGCCACAATAGATCCATCCGGTGCGCCGCAATGGCGGGCGCGAAGATCAAGATATTTTTGATCCACTGGTGGGGCCGTAGTGCCTTCCACCAACCGAGGACGGTGCTTGATGTTGGAGGGATGACAATGGCCTTGCCCGCCCGCTTTCCCGCAAGGCTGGCTCGCGTGCCGATGATGATCGGAAGGAGTGACGCTTCAAAAATGGGCCGGTCCACAAAGGCATCGCCGGCATAGCCGAAAGGCCTGCCGTCGGCGTCTTTCAGGATCAAGGCGAGTTTCTGTTTCCCCTTGAGATTTCCGATTGCTTCGTCGGTGGCCAATACGCGATCAAAGATGGCAAGGTAATTGGAAATGGACTGGGCCCACGCATGCGGCGCGGAGGTGGCCAGGACCAATTTCAATCCCGATTCCCGCTCCTTTTTCAGAAAAGAAAGAAGCTCGTCGTTATAGGGAAGATTAGCGACGTCCAAAGGGCAGCGACTGGCGATCTCGACCTTGAGCCGCGGCCTTCCTCCCTGAAGGAGCCAAACCAGGGCTTTAAAAAAAATCAAGGGGTTGCGCAAAATGGCCAGGAGAAGCCGCTCTCGAAGCAAATCGATACGCACCAGCGTATGATCCAGATCGACATAAATTATCCGAACCCCTTCGTCCATGGCTAAAGGCTGTCTGAAGAGTTGGCGCGGGTCACGCCGAAAGGTGCTGCGTATGGCGGCGGGTGCAACTTGGAAGCGAGAACCGCCCAAGGAGCGAGTGAACACCGGGAAGTCAGCCATAGGCAAACTTCCGCTTTCAGTTCTACCTTGGACCTTGGTTGCAAAATCGGGCAGGCTCCGCTGGAGCACGGGAGCTTGTGATTGAAGCGAAGGCCGATAGGATAAACCCGGCTGGTCAAAAAAACTCGCATGCACGAGCTACCCATCACCGTCGTATCCCCGGAGAAGACTTCCCTGTTGCAAATAGGTCGCGATTTCCTGCGCTACCGCGATCTCCTCATGCTTCTGGTCTGGCGGGAAGTCAGCGTGCGTTACAAGCAAACCGCCGTGGGCATTTTCTGGGTGGTGCTTCAGCCGATGATTTCGGCATTGATTTTCGCGGTTGTCTTCGGGCTATTCGTGAAGCTGCCATCAGATGGCGTGCCATACCTGGTCTTTGCCTATAGCGGCACGTTGATCTGGGGCCTTTTTTCCCAGGGCATAGATCGCGCGTCAGGCAGCATCGTCGCGGACGAGCAACTCATTCGGAAAGTCTATTTTCCCCGGTGGATCATTCCCATGGCGTCCGTGGCTAGCACGGCCATCGACTTCGCCATCTGCACCCTGTTGCTGCTCGTGCTTCTTTTTTGCTATTCTGTCCCTCTGACCTGGCACCTGGTTTTTTTTCTTCCGGCAGCGATTCTCGTCTTCCTCCTGGCCACGGCGCTCGGTCTGGCAACCGCGGCGTTGAATGCGAAATACCGGGACTTCCGTCTCCTGGCCGTGTTCGGGCTGCAAATCTTTCAATTTGTCAGCCCGGTCTTTTATTCCTTCCAGATCGTTCCCCGCGATCTGCTTTGGCTCATGTACTTCAATCCCATGGCGGGGCCGATCGAACTCTTCCGCCTCAGCGTCACGGGGGGCAGTCACTTTCTCATGTCGGGCTTTGCCACTTCGCTTGCCATCGACCTAATCCTGATCGTGCTGTGCGTGCGAATTTTCTACACCCTCGAAGATGACATCGTCGACACCATCTAAGAAATTCGCCGGTTCGATCCTGGTGGAGAAACTGAGCAAGTCTTACCCGATGAAAATGGGGTCTGGCTCCACGCAGCTCAAATTCAACGAAGTCGTCACCCGCCAACTCGCCAGATGTTTTTCGCCCCGGCAATGGGGCCGGAAGCAGACCCATTTTTGGGCATTGCAAGACATCAGTTTCGAGATTCATCCGGGCGAATTGATCGGGCTGGTCGGGTGCAACGGATCGGGCAAGAGCACGCTCCTGAAGCTTCTGGCCAAAGTGACCAAGCCCACCTCCGGCCGCGCCTTTTTGAGAGGCCGCGTCGGGTCCCTTCTCGAAGTGGGCACGGGCTTTCATCCCGAGTTGACCGGGTTCGAGAACATTTACCTGTGCGGCACCATTCTCGGCATGTCCCGGGCGGAGATCTCCAGGAATTTTGACGAGATCGTCGCTTTTTCCGAGGTCGGCCCCTTCCTGCAAATTCCCATCAAGCGGCTCTCCAGCGGCATGGCCATGCGCCTCGCTTTCTCCGTCGCCGCCCACCTGAATCCCGACATCCTGCTGGTCGACGAAGCGCTCTCGGT
>Ga0182030_10004978_pt1 | contig 28291 bp, 26 predicted proteins | sample 812S3MmetaG_FD_121299 | JGI IMG/M metagenome (GOLD analysis project Ga0182030, IMG submission 121299) | Permafrost microbial communities from Stordalen Mire, Sweden - 812S3M metaG (Illumina Assembly) | ecosystem: Environmental > Terrestrial > Soil > Wetlands > Permafrost | place: Sweden... | reverse complement strand
GTGCTCGCCGGCGCGACCGACACCTTCGCGATCTGGAACCCGATCGATCTCGGTTACACCGCGACGATGATCGCCGCCCAAATCGCCGAGGGCAAGGCGACCGGCGCGCCGGGAACCACGATCCATGCCGGTCGCATGGGCGACATCAAGATCGGCGACGACGGTTCGGCGGCGATGTCCGATCCCTTCACTTTCGACAAGTCGAACATCGAAAAGTTCGCCAAGATCTTCTGATTGTCGGCGCGCGCCTCCCCTGCTCCCACCGGGGCGGGCGCGCGCCTCTCTTCTGCTGCTGGAAGCATGGACCCTATGCCTGCACTCAGTTCGGCGCCCGCGCCGCAGGACGTCAAAACCGCGGCGCCGATCCTGTCGATGTCGGGCGTTTCCAAGCGCTTTCCCGGCGTGCGCGCGCTGCACAACGTCAGTCTCACATTGCGGCCGGGCGAAGTGACGGCTTTGATCGGCGAGAACGGCGCGGGCAAGTCGACTCTGGTCAAGATCCTCACCGGCATCTATCAGCCTGACGAAGGCGAGATTCTCGTCTCGGGCAAGCCGCTCAAGTGCGCCGGACCGCGCGACGCCTGGGCCGCCGGCATAGCGGCGATCCACCAGGAAACCGTGATGTTCGACGAGCTCAGCGTCGCCGAGAACATCTTCATGGGGCACATGCCGCTTGCTCGCAGCGGCCGCGTCGATTGGTTCAAGATGAGGGCCCGCGCGCGCCATATGCTGAAGCGCCTGGACGCCGACTTCGACGCTGGCGCCTTGCTCAAGACTCTCGGCGTGGCCCAAAAGCATCTGGTCGAAATCGCTCGCGCGCTGTCGCACGACGCGAACATCATCATCATGGACGAGCCGACCTCTGCGCTTTCCGCTCGCGAGATCGGCGATCTCTTCCTCATCATCGAGCAATTGAAGAAGCACAATTGCGCGATTCTCTTCATTTCTCACAAGTTCGACGAGATCTTTCAGGTCGCCGACCGCTGGACCTGCCTGCGCGACGGCGAAGAGGTCGGCGCCGGCGCCATAGCCGACATCACGCAGGCCGATCTCGTCCGTCTGATGGTGGGCCGGGCGATCGGTCAGGTCTATCCCAAGCGCGAGGTGAAACTGGGCCCGGTCGTGCTCGAAGCGGACGACATTTCCAACGCCACGGAATTCGACGGAGTCTCGTTCAAGCTCCACGCCGGTGAGATCATCGGCCTCTATGGCCTTGTCGGCGCCGGCCGATCCGAGGCGATGCAAGGCCTGTTCGGCCTCAGCGGACTCACCCGCGGTTCGGTCAGAATCGACGGTAAGCCGGTCGATATCCGCTCGCCCGACGACGCCATTCGCGCCGGTATCGCCTATCTCCCCGAGGATCGCCAGACCCAGGGCGCGGTATTGCCGTTCGGCATCCGCGCCAACATGACGCTCGCTTCGCTCGGCGCCCATGCTCGAAACGGCTTCATCTCCTACGCCAAGGAACTGGCGACGACGCAAAGATTCGGCGCGCGCCTCTCGGTCAAAGCCGCCAACTGGGAGCAGGCGCTGAACCAATTGTCCGGCGGCAACCAGCAGAAGGTCGTCATCGGCAAATGGCTTTCTTCGAACCCGCGCATTCTCATTCTCGACGAGCCGACCAAGGGCATCGACATCGGCTCGAAGGCGGCGGTGCACGAGTTCATGGGCGAATTGGCGAGCGAAGGCTTGGCGATCCTTCTCGTCACTTCCGAACTGCCCGAGGCAATGGGCATGGCGGACACGATCCTCGTCATGCACGAAGGCAAGATCGTCAAGCGCTTCGCGCGCGGAGAGGCCACGGCGGAAATGATCGTCAGCGCGGCCATCGCCGACGAGAGTTCGGGGGCCTCGCAATGAGGGCGGCAAGTTTCCTTCGTCACCGCGATTCGGCGCTGGCTCTCATCGTCCTGGCGCTGATTGTCGCCATCGGCTTGCGCGCGCCGGTCTTCGTCTCGCCGGAAAGTCTCGTCGGCGTGCTGACCGACACCAGCTTCCTGTTCATGCTGACGCTCGCGCAAATGGTCGTCATCCTGACGCGCGGCATCGACTTGTCCGTCGCCGCCAACTTGGCTTTGGTCGGCATGATTTGCGCCCTTGTCTCGCGCGCCCATCCGGATCTGCCGATCCCGACGATCATCGTCATGGGAATTGCGCTCGGCGCCTTGCTCGGCGCGTTCAACGGCGCCTTGGTCGCCTATATCGGCATTCCGCCGATCGTCATGACGCTCGGCACGCTGTCGATCTACCGCGGCGCGACTTTTCTCACCGCCCACGGCGCCTGGCTGACGTCGAAGGACATGACCCCCGCCTTCCTCGCCTTTCCCAAGCTCAGCGTCCTCGGCGTTCCCATTCTCATCGCCATCGCCGTCTTGGTCAGCCTTGGGTTCTGGGTGCTGCTCGGCCACACAAGGTTGGGGCGGGGGCTTTATGCGGTCGGCGGCAACCCGGTCGCGGCGCGTTACTGCGGCATTGACCTAAGTTCGCAGCAATTCTTCGTCCATACCTTGGCCGGCGCGGTTTCCGGCCTGTGCGGCTACCTCTGGGTGTCGCGCTACGGCATCGCCTACACGGAGATCGCGCAAGGCTACGAACTCACCATCATCGCGGCCTGTGTGATCGGCGGCGTATCGATTGCCGGCGGCGTCGGCTCGGTCCTCGGCGCGTTGCTCGGCGCCCTGTTCCTCGGCGTCGTGGTCAACGCCTTGCCGGTCATCAACGTCTCGCCGTTCTGGCAGACGCTGATCTCCGGCGCGGTCATCCTCGCCGCCGTGGTCGTCAACGCCCGCTCGGAGAAGCGCGGCGGCAAGCTCATCCTGCACAAAGCGCGGCTCCTCGCCGGCGGCGGAGCCTCGACATGAGCCTTTCAAGTCCCGCCTCGGCGCCGCGCTACGAAGTCGCCGACCGGCCGACGCTTCGACTCGCCGACATTCTCTTGCGCTGGGAATCGATTCTCGTCCTGCTGCTGATCGCCGTCGTCGTCTTCAACGCAAGCATTTCGCCGTACTTTCTCGATTTCTATAATCTCGCCGACGCGACGTTCAATTTCTCGGAGAAGGGCATCCTCGCGCTGGCGATGGCGTTTCTCATCATCATTGGCGAAATCGACCTGTCGATCGCGGCGATCATCGCGGTCGCTTCCCTGGCGATGGGCCTGGCCGCGCAGGCTGGGGCGCCGACGCCGGCGCTGATCGTCATCGGCCTCGGCGTCGGCACGCTCTGCGGCGCGTTCAACGGCGCGCTGGTGACGGCGTTTTCCCTGCCGTCGATCGTGGTGACGATCGGAACGATGTCGCTTTTTCGCGGCATCGCGCAGGTCGTGTTGGGCGACCAGGCGCTGACGAAATACCCTGCGAGTTTCCAGGCGATCGGGCAAGGCTACATCTCGACTCGCTTGCCGATCCCGATTTCGTTTGTCCTCTTTCTCATCCTCGCCGCACTGTTCGGCGTCGTCCTGCACCGCACGACGATCGGCCGCCGCCTTTACGCCATCGGCTGCAACCCCACGGCGGCGCTCTTTTCCGGCGTTCCGGTCAAACGCATCCGCTTCTGGCTGTTCGTGCTGATGGGGTTGATGGCGGGACTGGCGGCCGTGCTGTTGACCGGGCGGATAGGCTCGACTCGCCCGAACATCGCTCTCGGCTTCGAACTGGAGGTGATCACCATGGTCGTGCTCGGCGGCGTCGCCATCACCGGCGGCATCGGCGGGATCTTTGGCGTGACGTTGGCCGTCTTCGTGCTGGGGCTGACGACCTTCGGACTTTCGCTGGTCAACACCCCCGGCATCGTCATCAGCATTCTCAACGGCGCCCTGTTGATCGTCTCGATCGCGGCGCCGAACTTGGTTGCGCGCGTGCTGCGAAGGAAGACCTGACATGCAACGCCAAGCCGTCAAGATGTTCCTCAATGCCGGCTGCGCAGCCGAATACCGCAAGCGGCACGACGCGATATGGCCGGAGCTCGCAGCTCTGCTTGCCGACGCCGGCGTCTCCAACTATTCGATCCATCTCGACCCCGAGACGAACGTTCTCTTCGCCTATCTCGAAAGGCGAGACGATCATCGCATGGACGCGCTGCCCGCCCATCCCGTGATGCGTCGCTGGTGGGATCACATGAAGGACATCATGCGAACGAACCCCGACGGATCGCCGGTCGCGATTGCGCTGAAGGAAATGTTCTTCCTCGCCTGACCGCGGCGCACGGAGACTCGCAATGCCCGGCGCCGTCGCCGTCCTCGATGTCGGCAAGACCAACGTCAAGCTGGTCGCGTTTTCGCGCGACGGCACGATTCTCGAGCAGTTGCGTCATCCGCAGCACGTCGCGACCGAGAACGGCCTGCGCGTGCTCGACGTCGACGGGATCTTTGGTTGGCTCGAGGCGGCGCTTGCCGACCTGCGCCGCCGCCGCGACCTCTCCGGGATCATGATCTCGACCCACGGCTGCGCCTACGCGCTGCTCGCCGACGACCTGACGCTCGCCGCGCCCATTGTCGACTACGAGCAGGAGATCCCGGCCGCGGCAAATGCGGAATTCGCTCGTGTGACGCCGGCCTTCACCGAAACCTACACACCCGAGTTGCCGGGGGGGCTCAACTTCGCGCGCACGATTTTCTTCCAGGAGTGGGCCGACCCTACGCTTTCGGCCCGCGTGCGCCACATCCTCACCTATCCGCAATATTGGACCTGGCGTCTCTCGGGCGCGCTCGCCTCCGAGATCAGCTTCCTCGGCTGCCACTCCCACATGTGGAACCCGCTCGCCGGGCGGTTCAGCGCGCTCGCCGTCAACCGCGGCTGGGCGGAGAAGTTTCCGCCATTCGCGCCGGCCGGCGCGCTCGTCGGCGAGCGTGACGGGCTCGGCGTCCACAACGGCGTCCACGACAGCAACGCCGCCTTCTTCTACTACAAGAGCCTTGGCTTCTCCCACTTCACGCTGATCTCGAGCGGCACCTGGGTGATCATCTTCAATCCCGACTGCCCGCTCGATCGGCTCGACCCCGCGCGCGACATGCTCGCCAACGTCACCGTCGATGGAGAACCGGTCGCCACCATCCGCTTCATGGGCGGGCGCGAATACGACGTCATCTCGGGCCACGCGCGGCAGGAAGTGAGCGAGGACATGCTGCGGCGCGCGATCGCGCGCGATCAGATGGCGCTGCCCTCTTTCGCCGCCGGCGGACCGTTTCCCGCGCGCGCCGGCCGCCTCGTCGGGCCGGCGCCGGAGAGCGCGGCGGAACGCGCCGCGATCGCCACGCTCTATGTCGCGATGATGACGGCTCAGAGCCTCGACCTCGTCAGCTCGACCGGCGACATCATCCTCGACGGCGGATTGGCGCTCAACGGCGCCCTTTGCGCGACGCTCGCCGCCTTGCGTCCAGAGCAATCGCTCTATCGCAACACCAACGCCGAAGGCACCGCGATGGGCGCAGCGGCGCTCGCCTTCCGCGCCCTCGGCCGCGCGTCCGTCTTTCCACGCGACGTCGGCAAGGTCGAGCCCTGGCCGCTCCCCGACCTCGCCGGCTATTACGCGCGCTGGCGAGAGCGCGCCTGAGCCGCGACGCTCAGATCAACCCATACTGACGCGCCTTGTTGCGCAGGAACGGCAGGCCCTCGCCCATCACTTCCGCTTCGTCTCGCGCCACCGGACGCCAGACCGAGAGGCCGTGGGCGAGCTCCGGCATCATGTTGATGAAGCTTTCCATCGCCAGACCGCCAGTGAAGCCGATCGCGGCGAGCGCAGCGAAGATCTCGTCCCAGCGGCAGTTGCCGGCGCCGGGCGTGCCGCGGTCGCTTTCCGACAGATGGATATACTTGAGGTGCTTGCGCGCCGCGAGAATGCCGAGCGCCGCGCCCTTCTCTTCGATGTTCATGTGATAGGTGTCGAGGTGAACGAACATGTTGTCGGCGCCAATGCGCTCGATCAGCGCCGCCGCCTGCGCGCCGGTGTTGAGAAGATGCGACTCGTAGCGATTCACCGGCTCGAGGCCGAGCAGCAGACCAAGCGACTTCGCATGCCGGGCGACGGCCTCGAGGGCGCGGACGACATTGTCGTACTCGCCTTGCGTCGGCGGAACGCCGGTGCGTTCGCCGATGCCGCCGTAGGTGACGCCGCTCAGCGCGAGCCCGCCGAACTCCGCAGTCTTGTCGAGCACGACCTTGAGATAGTCGACCGCGGCTTCGGGGTTGCGCGACGGCCAGCAGCCCTGCGGCAGGCCGAGCGAGCAGACGGCCCTGAGATTGTGCTTCTCGAGCAGCGCACGCGTGTGCGCGGCGTCGACGGCGGGTGCGCTCAGCAGCGCGATCTCGATGAAGTCCATTTTGTAACGGACGGCCGCCGCGACCGCGCGTTCGGCGCCGGCGCGATCCCAATTCATCGTCCACATGCTCGTGTGAACGCCGAAGCCTTGCATACGTCCCTCCCCGAATTTTCACGACCGTCGCAGATGACGACGGCGTTCGCCAGCGCCGAACCGTCGCCGTAATCGGCCGCGACCTTACACCCCCATCGAAAGGACCGGTCGATCGAAAAGGCAGAGCCCGGAGAGCGGATGGCTCTCGGGGCTTTGGTTACGGGGCGCGCGACCGCCGACGCCATTTCCATGTCCGTCGCTGCGCATGGCGCCAATCATCGCATTGATCTGAGCGAATATTCCGCTCGCCGAGATGGAGGTCGCAGGTCGGCGCTTCGAATGCGCCAGGGGCGGCCATGGTTTGGTTAGCCCATCCCGCCGCCGCTTCGCTCGGAGAAAGACGGCGGCTCACTGTCGACCCGGAGCTTGCGCTACTGGGCGTCGCGGGCGGATGGCGGGGGCAATCCGCGATGCTCGCGTCGCAACGCGGTCAGAATCGCCTCGACGATCTGATCGGGCGAACCGCCGATGTCGACGGTGATCACCGGTTCGTCCTTGCCGGGTTCCTCTAGCGTCTCGAACTGGCTGGCGAGCAGGCTCGGCGGCATGAAATGGCCCATCCGCTGCGTTATCCGCGCCGACACCAGTTCGCGCGCGCCGCGCAGATAGACCAACTCGACGTCCGGCCGGCCCGCCCGAATGCGCTCGCGGTAGGCCCGCTTCAACGCCGAGCAGGTGATGATCCCAGAGACGCCCTCGGCGTTCCAGCGGTCGATGAGGGCAGCGATGGAATCGAGCCACGGCAGGCGATCGGCGTCGGTCAATGGGATGGCGCGGTGCATTTTGTCGACGTTGGCCGGCGAATGGAGGGCGTCGCCTTCCTGGAACCTCCAATTGAGTCGACCCGCCAGCAAGGCTGCGACGGTCGTCTTGCCGGAGCCGGACACGCCCATGACGATCAGGATGATCGGCGGCCTCGCCCCTCCGGTCGCTTCGTCTACGGCCGAGTTCACGATTGTGACGGATCGGCGATCGGCTCGATCTTCCCGAGGATGAACACATACGACAGGATGCCGATCGCCAGCACCACGCCAGCGATCAGGAACGCGTTGCCGAACGACTGCGTCTCGCCGACCACAAACCCGGTGACCGCCGGGGCGACGACGCCCATCATGTTGTTGGCGAAGTTCATGATGCCGCCGATGGTCCCGGTGCCGCCCTGTGGGGCGATCAGCGAGGGGATCGACCAGCCAACCGGCGCCGCCGCCGATAGACCGCTGAGGGCGATCGAAATCCATAGGATCGCCCACACCGGGTTGGTGGTCTGGGTCGCTCCAAACACCGCCAGGCCGACCAGCATGCCGCAGATCAGCACGGTCTTGCGGACCCGTGATTCGTTCAGGCCTCTGGCGACCAAATGATCGATCAGCCAGCCGCCGACGACCAGATCGGCGATCGTCGCGCACATCCACGGGATGGTGGAGAAGCCCGCCGACGTCAGGATGCTCATGTGCATCGTCTGCACCAAATATCCGGGCAGCCAGGTCAGGAATAGATAGAACGTATAGCCGTAAGCGGCGAAGCCGATCGTCAGCCCCCACACCTTGCGGTTGGCGAGCAGGTAGCCGAGCATGCGGCCGGCGCCGCTGTCGGACTGGCCCTCCGGCGTGGCGCCGCCGGAGTGGATGTAGTCGCGCTCCGCCTGGCTCAGCTTCGAATCCTCGTTGGGATCGCGGTAGAAGATCAGGAAGGCGAGGAAATACAGGAAGCTCAAGGCCGCCGTGAAGCCGAAGCCCCAGCGCCAGCCGAAAGTGACGCTGACCAGGGCGACGACCGGCACCCCGATGACATTCGAGAATTTCGCGGCGGCGTCGAAGATCGCCGTCGACAGCGCACGCTCCTGGCGCGGAAACCAATAGCCGGTCGCTTTCGAGTTGGCCGGAAAAGCCGGCGCTTCGGCCACGCCTAGGACGACGCGAGCGGCGAGGACTCCGCCAAATCCGCTGGCGACGGTGATCAGCAGCGTTGCGCCGGCCCATAGGAACGAGCCGATCCGGCCGACCAGGGTCACGCCGAAGCGGTCCAGCACAAGCCCGGTCGGGACCTGCAGCAGCGCGTATGACCAGAAGAAGGCGCTGAACAGCAATCCCATGTCAGCGGTGGTAAGGCCGAATTCGTGCTGCAACTGGGGCCCGGAGACCGACAGATTGATGCGGTCGAAATAGTTGACGAGCACGCCGGCGCCGAGGAGCACGCCAATGCCCCACCGCCGCCGAGGAATCCGCTGTGCTTGATCCGACATGATGGCTCCTTGGCGAGCGTGCGGGGCCGGTAGATTACGCGCTCTCTCCGACATCGACCAGATGGCGGCCGCATGAGAAACCGGGATTATGACAAGGGCTATAGCCCGCTCGGCGTTCGGGATCGCACTTTTTGCGACCGACAGCGGAAGCGCGCCGCAGGACCCGGCCCCCCACACCGTCCAATCGATCGAGCCTCGCTATTACGCGGAACGCAGTTCCATTTCGACTTCCGCTTGAAGGTTCTCGACGTCGCGAAAGATTGAGGCGATAGCGAGCGTGCGACCTTCGCGCTTGAAGCGAACCAAGCAGTCCTTGCCGGCGATGTCGCCCTCTATCGACAGCTCGTCCCATTTCTCGGCGTGACCGACGTAGTTGATGGGAACGTCGTAGTGCTGGCTCCAGAAGAAGGGGACGGCGGCAAACTTCTCGCGGCGGCCTAGCATATTGATCGCCGCGACCTGCCCCTGACGCTCGGCGACCACCCAATGCTCGACGCGAATGGCCTCGCCACTATGCGGATCCGGCCAGCGCACAATGTCGCCAGCGGCGAAAACTCCCGGCGCGCTCGTTTCGAGATAAGCGTCAACGACAACGCCGCGGTCGATGGCCAACCCAGCCCGTTCCGCGAGTTCAATCCGCGGGCGCACGCCGACGCCAGCGACCACAAGATCGGCATCGAGAACGCTTCCGCCTTTGAGCTTCACCTGCTTGCCATCAATCGAGACTGCGGAGTCCTCGAGATGGAAGACGACGCCATGCTCCTCGTGGAGCGCGCGGACGAATTCGCCCAGTTCGGGCCCCAGAACGCGCTCCAGTGGCCGCTTGTCCGGCGCCGCCACATGAACCTCGATTCCGCGCGCGCGAAGGGCGGCGGCGACCTCGAGCCCGATGAAGCTGGCGCCCAGCACGACCGCACGGCGCGCCGTCTTGGCGCGTTCGATAATGACGCGACAGTCAGCAAGTGAGCGCAGCAAACAAACTTGCTGGCTGTCGGCGCCGGGGATGGACAATTGAACCGGTGCGGCCCCCGTCGCCAACAGCAGCCGGTCGTAACGAAGTCTGTTCCCGTCAGCGAGCGCAACCTCGCGCGACCTCGGGTCGACGCCGGCGACGGTCACGCTCAGCCGAAGGTCGATGCCGTTTTCAGAATAGAAGCTATCGGGGCGAAGCGGGACCCAATCTTCCGGCGCATTGCCGGCAAGATAGTCCTTGGAGAGGTTCGGCCGATCGACGGGCGGCGCATCGTCGCGGCTCAGCATGACGATCTCGCCCTCGTAGCGCTCACGCCGAAGCATTTCCGCCGCCGCGAACCCAGCGCCGCCGCCGCCGGCGATCACGATCCGGTCTGGCGGTCCGCCTTCTGTCTTGCCGCGAGGTTTCGCTCGCGGCTCTGCGCGCTTTGCGCCGACGAAAATCTTGCCGTCGCGCTGCTCAACCGCCCAGGTGGCGATCGGGCTTAGCGCCGGCGCATGCAAAGCCTCTCCCGTTTGCAGGTCAAAGCAGGCGTGATGCCATGGGCACCGCACGGTCCCATCGACGATGAGCCCGTCAACGAGCGGCCCATTGTAGTGCGTGCAATTGGCGCCGACCGCGAACACCCTCATCCCGCGCCGCGCCAGCAGCACCTGCTCGTCGCCGACGTGGCCGACAAGCTTGCCGCCGTCGGCAAGTTCGGCGAGCCCAACGCCGTGCGTTAGATCGGGGCCGCTAGGCCCGGCCTGATCTTCGGCCATCCCACTCTCCTTCGGCGATCAAAGATCGCGTTCCCATATGCGTCGACTAAGTGTGCAACCGTCGCTTGGCCATTTTGAGGAGAACGTAACTGCCGTGGGTGTTTTCCGACCCTATGCGAACTTCGCCGCGCCCACTACGTTCTTGCGTGACGTGTGGAAAATCGCAATGGGAAACCACCTATTGGGCGGGATCGCGAGCGCCCTCACCTTTATGGTTCAATCGGCGCCTGCCTCGACCCGGGCCGGCTGCGGTGTCGACCATCCCTGTAGCGGCTATAGCGCCGCTGGCGCCGCCCCGACGCTGTATCGATATCAGCGCCACGGCTAAGCGCACGGTCACGGGCGAGGGCATGGACCTGGCGGCGGCGCCGCAGTCTTGGCGACCGGACTGATGATCGGCGGAGCCATGCAACAGGATCAAGGCTGTTACCCCGCCGAGTCCTATCCCGTCTATTCGGATCAAAGCCCAACGTATGCCGATGCCGGACCGCAGGTGGTCGACGACAGCGATTCCACGGCGTTCCGCCAACGAACCTTCAGATCATACGATACCGCCAGTGGGACGTATGTCGGCTACGATGGGCTGCGGCATCCTTGCCCCTGATGATCTATCGGATCGGCGATCAGCGAGGTTGATCGGACCTGTCTCGCGCGGACAGGCGGCAACGGGTGCGAAGCGCGCCATTTGCAGCGCTACGCGACTCTTGGCACTGAGTATCTTCCGAATCTAGCGCTGCGACGTACGGTCTATGTAAGCTTTGGACGCCCAGAGAGTTCAAGCGGTTCGTTACGTGGATGGGCGTCGGTCAAATTCATTGTCGCCATCGCCGACGCCACGCTCGCAATTGGCCTCCGAAATTCGAATTGAGGACGGCCAGATGTCGTCCTTCTGGGCTCAGAGACGCGGCGCTTAGATGGCCGTAGAGGAGACAGCATGGACACGTCAACGCTTCTCATAATCGTCATCCTTTTGCTCCTGCTCGGCGGCGGCGGCTGGTATGGCCGCGGACGCTGGTTTTAGATTGTTGCAGCGCAGCCTCGGACCGCGTTTGGGTTCCGGAGATGACTTATTCGGATCGTGAGACCGAGACCGCTCCCGCCGACGCGCTGTTGGCGGATATGCCTCTGCCTGGCGATCCGAAGATCGTCTTCCTTGGCGGATTGTTCGTCCTCGCGCTACTGGCGGCGGCCTATGTCGCGAGCGAAATCGTGCTGCCAATGGTCTTCGCCTTCATCCTCAAGCTTCTCCTACAACCAATTTTTCGGTTCTTGGAGCGGCTGCATATTCCCAGAGCGCTAGCGGCGCTGCTGCTCATCCTTGCGCTGTTTGGAACCATCGTCGGCCTCGGCACGGCGATTTCGGGCCCCGCCGGCAACTGGGCAGGCAAACTTCCGGAGGGCATTCCTCGGCTCGAGGAACGCATGAGTTTCCTGCGAGCGCCCATCAATACGTCGCAACAGTTTCTACAACAGATAGAGAACATCGGCGCGACCGGGGCGCGACCGGACGCAGCTGGCCCGTCAGAAGGTGCGGCCCTCCTAGCGACCGTATTCGCCGGCACGCGGAGCTTCGCCAGCGGCTTGTTGACGACCGTGCTGTTTCTGTACTTCCTTCTGGTGTCGGGCGACACCTTCCTGCGCAGGCTCGTAGAAATCTTGCCGCGCTTTAGCAGCAAGCGGCAGGCCGTCGACATCTCGCAGCAAATCGAGAGCGATATCTCCGCCTATCTCCTAACCATTTCGATTATGAATGCGGCAGTCGGCGTCGCCACGGCCCTGGTTATGTGGCTAACCGGAGTTGGCGATCCAATTCTCTGGGGAACGCTCGCCTTTCTGCTGAACTACGCGCCGATCCTCGGTCCTGCCGTGGGCGTCGTGGTCTTTCTTTTCGCCGGCCTCTTGTCGATCGACACGCTCTGGCTGGCCCTTCTCCCCGCAGCGCTCTACCTGGCGATTCATATTGTTGAGGGCGAGACGGCAACGCCCATGCTTCTGGCGAGACGGTTCACTCTCAATCCCGTCCTGGTTATTTTCTCGCTCGTATTCTGGTTCTGGATGTGGGGTATTCCAGGCGCGATCCTCTCCGTGCCGATGTTGGCCATCGCTAAGATCGTATGCGACCGGGTTCTCCCGTTTGCCGCGCTTGGTCACTTTCTCGAAGGGTGAGCGCCGGACAATTGCGGCGGCTTCGAGAGATTGCTTGGGGATTCGCGCTCATGTCGCGCCCTGAACGAAGACTGCACTCACAGAATTGCGAATGCGCGCCAGTTGACCCAAAGGCGGCGGGTTCCGCCTGTCAGAATGCGGGCGTCTCCATCCATGAGACTCGCAACGGCGATCCGGGTTGGTCCTCGCCGCGCGGGCGTCGGCGCGCCGGACCAAATTCAGAAGATTTTGAAAGGCGCCTGCCGTGACTCACGAGTCTCGGACGAACCCCATGGACGGCGACCTGCGCGAGCGAGCGCGGCCGTTCCCCTATCGCGGCTTCTTTCGGGCGCGCATGATCGCCGCATTGAGTTCGCCGCCGTACACAAAAATCGTCGCCATCGAATACAGAAAGACGAGCGCGACCATCACCGAGGCGAGGCCGGCGTAGGTCGACACGTAATTTCGCGCGAACTCGCTGAGATAGGCGCCGAAGACTTCACCGAAGACGATGCAGCATATGAAGGTCAGGACGATGCCGGGCGCGATGTCGATCACCCGCCTGCGCCCCTTGGGCAACCAGCGATGAGCGATGAACAAAGAAATCGCCATCAGCAGCGCGGCGATTGCGAGCCGCGCAACCGTGACAACAATCTGCAACGGCGCGAGTTCAGGCGCGAAGTTCAGCACGCCTGCCCACACCAGTGGGCCCAACACGACGAGAAAGGCAAGCGCGAGCAGCGCGATGGCGGCGACGACCACATAAGCCGTCGATTCAAGACGTAGCAGCCACCAGGGCCGGCTCTCGACTAGGCAATAGGCGCGATTGAGTCCGACGCGCGCCGCCTCGACAGCGCCGGACGAGAAATAGAGCGCCAGGACCGCACCGATGGTGAGCAGCCCGCCGTGCGGCGCGGCCAGCACGTCGTGCAACTCGCTGGCGATCGGTTGCGCGACGACCGGGGGCCAGGCGGAAAAGACAAGCTTGGCCACTTCGTCGGCAAGACTCTGCGAGCCGAGGAAGCCGGCCATCGCCGTGACGAAGATGAGAAACGGAAATAGCGAAGTCAGCGCCGACAGCGCGATATGACTGGCGATCGCCCAGCCGTCCTGGGCGCTGAACCGCCAATATGCATCGAGAAAAAGCCTGACAATCTTGCGCATCGCCTGCCTTTGTCAACCAGCAACAAACAAGGCCGCACCGCTTGCAGGAGGCCAATTGCGCCGTGTGGTTCAACTTCTTCGCTCGCCCGGGACGGCGACCAAGGAGGCGGCGCGACCCGCAAGCCTATTCTCCAAAATCAGCATTCAGACGTTTAAAGGGCGGCGCCCAGCCGTTTGGCGACAGTCGCAACCTGAGCGCCCGATCGATGCAACATCGAATTGCGTTCCCATGACGCTTGCGTCGTGGCTTCGTCCGCAACGGCGCCTACAGCCTACGGCCGGCGACAAAGCCGGAAATCGCCGCCAGCATCGTTAGCTGGAGAGGCGTCATCTGCTTGACGAGTTCAGCGCTCATCGCCAAGGCGCCTGCGTGCGGCGCCTCGCTTGCGCGTGCGGCCGCGTTGACAGCCTCAGCGTTGGGGTTCCGCCCTCGGTTCAGCCCGGAGGACGCGTTGGCGACAGGTCTCGACCCGGCGCGGCGATAACAGAGATAGAGAATCCCTGCGACGATGAGATAGATCGCCCCAAGTCCGAATAACGTGGTGACGACGCCGAATTGCAGCCGCAGCGACTCGAAGAGCGCACCGGTCGCGAACCCCAGGCCAATCGTTCCAGACAGAGCGCATGCAGACGCGAGAGCTACGCGAACGACAACGCGCCGCGTGAGCTGCCGCGAGCCGGCGGCCAAAACCGACAGCAATGTCATGCCGGCTATCTCCGTGATTTGGTCATCATGCCGATCGCCATTCCGATGCCTGCCGCAATCAGCACCGCTGTCAGTGGATCCCTTTCGATCCGACGCTCAAGGTCCGCGGCGGCGCCCAACGCCCCGTCCCGCGCGTGACTCGCCGATTGCGAAAGCTGATCTCGCGCATCGCCTGCCGCGCCTTTCACGGCGGCGCCCGTCGCATTGGCGCGACCGCTCATCAACTCCGCGATCGTCTCGCTCAGGTTTGCAATATCGGTCCGCAGAGCCGCCAGATCACCGGCGAAGTCCGCAGCGGCGCTGTCGCCTGATTTGTCTGTCATCGAGTTCTCCTGAGATTGACCGAGGGCGTGAGAGAGACCGGTTCTGCATCGAGACGTCATAAGTTGGCGCTGGCAAGAATCGGAATGTACGCATGCGGCGTTTCAATGTGCGCCGAGCATGCAAAGTCCCGCCAAGGACGATCGACGCGATTTTCAGTGCAACGCTTGTCGAAACGCGAGCAAAGTGACCGGTGTGGGGTCCGTCTTTTGCGCGACGCGAAAGAGCCAGGCGTCACGACGAGCGCCACCTCTCATGATCGATACGATCGCGCATTACGCCGCCGGCGCGCGCGCCCGGACCCGGGGTCAATCGACAACCATCGAAACTTGAACGGCCCCGATGTTTCGTAGGACGCGCATCGAAACATGCGAGCCAGAGCGCCTGAGTTCGATGTCGACCGTTGCGTCGTTCAATCGAAGTTGGCGCAAGACAATTTGGTCAAACGAAGGGGGGAGCCGGGGGTTGTGGAACCGGATCGCTCTTGCGGCCGGATCGAATTCGATCCCAAGCGCGGCCTGAATCATCAGGAAGAGAGCGCCGCCGGCCCACGCTTGGGGGGAACAGGCCACGGGATAGAGTGTGGGTCCCGCTCCGGCGCGCCTGCGAAAGCCGCAAAACAATTCTGGCAGTCGCCGCAATTCCATGTAACTGGCGGCGGCCAGCGCCGCCTGGAATACCTTGTCCACGTGCTGCTGAAACCCATACCGTGATAGTCCAAGCGCGATGAAAGAATTGTCGTGCGGCCAAATCGAACCATTGTGGTAGGACATCGGATTGTAGCGCGGCTCGCCCTTGGCGATTGTCCGAATTCCCCAACCCGAGAAGAAGTCCGCCGAGATCATCGCGTCGGCGACCCGGCGGGCGCGATCTGGGGACGCTATCCCAGTCCATAGAAGATGCCCGGCATTCGAGGCCCGCACCCGACAAGGGCGCTTTGCCCCGTCGAGCGCAATCGCATAGAGACCGATATCCTCGCACCAGAACGCGTCCTCGAATCGGACCCTCAGATCATCCGCCGCTCGATCGAATCTGGCCGCCGCTTCATGCTGACCCAAGCGTCGCGCACATCGCGCCGCCGATCGCTTTGCTGCGTAGGCGTAGCCCTGGACCTCGCACAGGGCGATGGGCCCTTGCGCCAGCTCCCCATCGGAATGGAAAATCGCGTCGAACGAATCTTTCCACCCCTGATTCCGCAAGCCGTGGTTCAGCCCCTCGTCGTCGTTCCCGCCATATTCCAGAAATCCGTCCCCATCCGAATCGCCGAACGAATCCATCCAGCCCAAGGCCTTTTCGACAGCCGGCCACAACTCGCGCAACGTGACTTCGTCGTCAGTGCGTTCGACGTAATCTCCAACCAGGATGACGAAGAGCGGCGTCGAGTCGACCGATCCATAGTAGAGGCCAAAAGGCACCTCGTTCAGCGCGGCCATTTCGCCGTCGCGCATTTCGTGCAGAATCTTTCCCGGTTCGCCATTCTTGATCGCGTCGAGCGTCGTCGCCTGATAGGCCGCCAAGCGTCTGAGGACGCCCCGAGCAATAAGCGGATCGCACCAGAGCATTTGCAGGGCCGTGAGCAAGCCGTCGCGACCGAAAGTGGTGGAATACCAGGGGATGCCGGCATAGGGATAGAGTCCCTCCGGCGTCGCTGTGATCAGCATCCGAAGATCCGCCATCGCGCGGCAAAGCGCTTCGTTGAGGACTTCGTTTGACGTCTCCATCGAGGCCGCGCAGCGTGAAACACGCCGGCGATCGCGATTGGCGGCCACCAATCCCTTCAGAAAGTTGGCGCGTTCCAAGAGTTGCGACCTGACGCACTCAACCGACACAAATATGCGTAGAACCTTGCCGGCTTCCAGCCGAATCCGATAGGTGGCCACGCTCGCCAGCAGTTGAGTCGGCGGCGGCTCGAAGCAGATGTTCGTATTCCGCTCTGTGCCGTCTAACCCCACGTAGACGAAAGCGACATCGGTCTCGCTGCGGACACGCTCGTGCAGAATGCCGCGACGAATGCGCCTCTCGCCGCGCACTTCGAACAGATCGGCAAAATCGGCGCCGAACGTGAGCGCGAGCGTGAAGTCAATCGGCGCCGCACTATGATTGCAGATCGCGATCCGTTGATGAGCGGCGCCGTTCCACAAGTAGGCGGTGCGCACGAAGTGAAGCGAGTCGCGTTGCAGAGCAATACGGCCATCGTGGAAGATGTCCGGATTGGTAAGGTCCGCCGTCAGCGTCAGATTGTCGTCCCGAACGCTCGAGCCGAGCAGCAAGAGTTGCATGCCGTTGATCAACAATTCGAGACGGGACAGATAGCGCGTGTCATGATCGAACAGCCCGTCGGGCCCGCCGGCTGAGGCGCCCATGTCGCCATGGCTGTCGAAAACGGCGAACGTATCGTCATGCTTGAGCGTGCGACGCGGGCGTGCGGACGGACCGGTCGAAGCAATGTAAAGCGGGGTTTCGGCTACGATGTCGATCGAGCGGACCGCGCCGTCCGCCGTTTGGGGCGACGCGTCAGTTCGCATAGTGTTCCACGGCGTTCTTTCTTTGCAGAGGGATGACATTGCGCCCCAGCGCCGAGGCTGTTTGGTCAACGCCGAGGGTGGCGCCTCGGCCAACGCTGCGATAGACGTCGAGATAGTCGTTCGCCATGCGCCTGGAAGAGAACCGCTCCTCGAAGCGACGCCGCACGGCGCGCCGATCAAGTCGGATCACCTCGGGCAGCGCGCGGATCGCCTCGTCGACCGTGGCGACGGTCCGTCCCGTGAGCTGGTCGTCGACGACTTCCGGAACGGAGCCGCAACGAAAACCGAGAACGGGGGTTCCGCACGCCATCGCTTCGATCATGACGAGTCCAAATGGCTCGGGCCAGTCAATCGGAAACAGCAACGCGAGGGCCTCGCCGAGAAATCGCGCCTTTTCGCATTCGTCGATCTCTCCGACGAACTCTACGCCATGGCGACCGAGCAAGGGAGAGACCGTCTCGCGAAAATAGGCTTCGTCGGCCTTGTCGATTTTGGCGGCGATCCTTAGCGGCAGACCCAGCGCTGTGGCGACGGCGATCGCACGATCGGGGCGTTTGTCGGGAGAAATGCGACCAAGAAAGGCTAAATAGCCGCCGCGCGGCTCATAGGTAGGCGCGAGAAGATCGAGCGGCAATCCATGGTAGATCGTTCTTGCAATATTTGCGTCGGCAATCGGTTGGCGCTGCGCATTCGAAACCGTCACCAACGGCATTTCCGGGAACGCGCGGTAAAGCGGAAGGAGGTCGGGGAGATCCTGACGCCCATGCAGAGTCGTAAGCGTTTTGGCGCCGACATCCCGGAACAGCGGCATGTGGAAGGCGTCGATGTGGAAATGCAGGATATCGAAGAGATGCGAACTGCGGCGTAGCTTGTCGAGCATGATCATGTAGTGGGGCACGTGATCCTGAACGGCGGGGTTGAGGCGTATCGCCTCCTTCGTGCAAGCGACAAGTCGCGCAGATGTCACGGAGTCGCCGCTCGCAAACAACGTCACATCATGCCCCTCCTGCACGAGGGCTTCGCAAAGATACGAGACGACGCGTTCCGTCCCCCCATAAAGTCGCGGCGGCACGCTCTCCATCAATGGCGCGATCTGAGCAATCTTCATCTCGGTCCCTCAAATGAGCGAGTGAACTCTGGCGGCGCGTCGACAACAAAGTCGCTTCTCGCGTGATTTCACGCACGCGGTAGCGCTAAGACCTGCATCGCTCGCACGCCGATGGAGCCGAACGCAGGAAGCAAGACGGCCGTTGAGGCGTTCGCGGCCCCTCCGCTGACCTCTCCGAGCCGCTCACAGCGACCTGAGGATGCACACGTCGAGATCCTGTTCGGAGAGACGTCGCGGCTGGTTGCCCAGCTCACAGAGCCCACGACGGAGCTCGATCGATTCGGGTATCCAAGATCCATCGCCGGCTCGAGCCGGAGCGCGTTCCGAAGCCGCCGTCTGAGCGCCGATCGCCCCATCTCGCGCGCTAAGATCCCAATTGGCGCGCGCTCGGACTGTCGTTAAGGAGAGCGCGGCCAGCGCGACCAGGCCGCTTCCAATCAGGTTGCATGTCACCATGACTGCCTCGCTTGGCCGCACCCGGCCCTGACACGAGGCGCAGAATATCGGCTGTCCGCCACAGCGGTAGAATCGGAAATTACCTATCGGACTGAATGGCGCTGTTCGGTTCAGCGCGTTCAAGGACCAAACGGTCCTGTGGCAATTTGCGAAGCGAGCCGCTGCGCTTTCCGCCCTGGTTCGACGATTGCGCTCAAGCGCGTACTCGTGAGGGCCAACTTCAACGCGGCGCCCCGTCGGTCGTTACAACGACGCCTCGCCAGAAATTGGTCTCGCTGACAATTGGCGACATCCCGAGCCATCGACGCGCAGTTCTCGAAACGATACCAGTCGTCGTTGATCCTCGTCCCAGAGAGCGAGCGTCGCGCATCTCAAGCCTTGCAGGAACGTGACTCGACCGACGCTCGCGAATTGTGGGTAGTCGCGCAACACCTGCGGAAGACGATAAAATGGGATTCGACTCGACAGGTGGTGCACGTGATGCACCCCGATATTGCCAGTGAACCAGGCGATGGCCGGCGGCAACTCATAATGCGAACTCCCGTGAAGCGCGGCTTCGTGAAAACTCCAATCGCCGTCGTGCGCCCAAAGCGTGTCCTCGAACTGATGCTGGACATAGAAGAACCACACCGCGATCGTGCCGCTAACCATGACGATTGAGCCCTCGACGAGAAGGAAGGGCCCGAGGCCGACATGCCAGATCATCAGCCCCGCCAACCCCGCGATCGCTGTGTTGGTTCCCATTGTGCTGAGCCAGGGCTGGATTCCAGAGCGCATGGCGCCAAAAGGGATGCGGTAGTGCAGCACGAATAGATAGGTCGGAATCAATCCAAACATAACAAAGGGATTGCGGTAAAGGCGGTAGGCGAACCGACCGGAGGGGGACATTGCGCGATATTCATTTCTCGTCAGCGTTATGATATCGCCCATGCCGCGGTGGTCGAGATTGCCTGCATTCGCGTGATGCGCCGCATGAGCGCGACGCCAGAAACCGTACGGCGTGAGGGTCACGACGCCTATTGTTCTGCCCACCCAGTCATTCGTCGCGCGTCGTCGGAAGCATGCGCCGTGGCCGCAATCGTGCTGAATCATGAAGAGGCGCATGAGAAAGCACGCGGCCGGAAAAGCGAGCAACAGACATAGCCAATAGCCGACGCTCAATGTCGCCCACATCAGCGCCCAAAGCATCGCGAAAGGCACAGCGGTGATCAGGAGTTCGAAGATGCTGCGCGAGACGTCAGGTTCACGGTAGCGACCGAGACGCTGAGTCCAGCTATGAGGGAGCCTCGGTTCGGTCATGTTTCCGTTCGAAGGGCATGCGAATGCTTGATGGACAGCGCGGAAGAGAATCCGAGCGCTGTTGGCTTGCACGATCTTCGGACGTTACGCGCCATCGAGGAGCCCAACGAAGGCGACTCCCGATCCGACGGCCAAGAGGTCGCATAGAGCGCTGACGGCGCTGCTGACAGGGATGACAAAGTCAAAGCCGATCGCGAGCAATGACACGCATATCAATCCGCTTCCTACAAGCTGGATAGTCATAGCCGTCTTCTCATGTTCATTCTCAATTGGTTCTCGATCAACAACCCCCGCATTGTGAAAATGCGGTCCGCCTTTGGAAGCCGTCGGGGCAAGAGGCCATCATTAGCGCGACGCCGCCTTGGCAGGTCCTCGATATTTCCGCGCGGATCAACTCAATGCGCGTGCCGCCGCTGGCAGAGATCGCGCTCCGCGGGGTGACGATCTGCCTTCAGGCCAACCCAACGGACTCCTAGTTGAACTGACTTCACGAACGCCTCGCGCTTCTTGGCTGAACAATTGAAACTTCGCGGGTCGCCGGGCAAGACTCGGAATCTGCTCATGCGGCGATTTCAAGCGCTCGTCCGAGGCGAGTGGTCCGACGGGGCCGGGTGACGCCTTGGACTTTGAATTCCGCCGCCCCACCGACAGGGCGACTCCTGAATCCGCTCACGCGACCATTCCTGCGCCTCAAGCATGCTTCGCGCGGGAGACGCCGGATCGCCAATGCGGCGGTCGTCAGCGCATGACGATCACGGTCGCGCCAACCTTGGCGCGGTCATAGAGATCGACGACGTCGTCGTTGGTCATTCGGATGCAGCCTGATGAGACCGCTTGACCGATCGTGTCAGCTTCGTTCGAGCCATGGATGCGAAAGAGCGTGCCGGAGAGATACATCGCGCGAGCGCCGAGCGGGTTGTCGATGCCGCCTGCCATGTGACGTGGCAGATCGGGGCGGCGCAATAACATCTGGCTCGGAGGCGTCCAGTCGGGCCATTCGCGCTTGTTGGCGATATGTTCGACGCCGGCCCACTCAAATCCGGGCCGACCGACGCCGACCTCGTATCTGATTGCCTGCCGGCCGGGCAGAACAAGGTAGAGACGCCGTTCAGATGTGCTGATGATAATCGTTCCCGGCTTTTGCGGCCCGGTGAAGTTGACAATTTCGCGCGGGGTCGGATCGGCAATCGTCGGTTCGTCGCTCTCGAGCGCTTGCTGGGCTGGAGGAATCCCCCCGCGTCCAGCGGCCTCGGCGGCCGAAGTGGCAAGGAGCCCTGCGAAGATGAAGGTCGCGAGCGGAGAAATGTGGCGCATCTCAATCCTCGTTGCGCGGGCGGTCGCGCTTTGCATAAGTTGACGCCGGGAGGAGGCGGAAACCCGCGGACCGGAGCTGCGGTCGTCGCGGTTGGCTGCAATTGTTTAGTCGAAAGCGTGGCGCCGGCGGTAGTCTCGGATAATACTCACGCCGGATCGAACGCCTCGTCTCTCGGCACGGCGCGATCGACCTCGGAAGCAACGGCGCGGGCGCAAATTCGCTTGGCTACAGAGGACTCGATGAGAGGACAACGAGATGGCGGTGCAAACGATAGGCGATCAGCACCTCGATAAGGGCGCGACGCTCGCTCTGCTGATCGACGGCGATAACGCCTCTCCTAAGATCGTCGCCGGGCTTCTGGCCGAGGTGGCAAAATATGGAGCGGCCGGCGTCCGCCGGATCTATGGCGACTGGACAAAGCCGAACCTCGGCGGTTGGAAGGACTGTCTGTTGGAGCACTCGATCCAGCCGATCCAGCAATTCGCCTACACGACTGGAAAGAACGCCACCGACGGCGCAATGATCATCGACGCCATGGATTTGCTCTACACTGCGCGTTTCGATGGTTTCTGCATCGTCTCGAGCGACAGTGATTTTGCCCGGCTCGCCGCGCGCATCCGCGAGCAGGGCGTGACGGTCTACGGCTTTGGCGAGCGCAAGACGCCTCGCCCTTTCGTCACCGCTTGCGATAAATTCGTCTATTTCGACGTGTTGAATGCGCCAGGGGGGGAAGCGTCCGCCACGCCTGCGGCGCAAGAAGAGGCCAAGGCCAAGGCGAAGAAAAACGCTAAGGATGCGACCCTGCTCGCCATGCTGAGAAACGCGATCGCTGACGTCTCTGACGAAAGCGGATGGGCGAGTCTTGGTCGCGTCGGTTCTCACATTGCGAAACAATCGCCGGAATTCGACGCCCGAAATTATGGGTTTGCCCGCTTGAGCGACCTTGTCGAAGCATCAGGCGTCGTCGACAGCGAGCGCATCGGCGATCCTCAGAAGATCGTGATGGTTCGCCTAAAGCCGACTCAAAGCAAGGAAGGGAAGACCGATGGCCGGAGGGCCGGCCGCCCGTAAAGGGCGCGAATTGGGCGGCAGCGTACGAATTGCTCGACTTTTCGTTCTTCATCCCTGGCGCCGACGACCAAGAGTTGCGAACGCCTTCACATCTACGCCTAATATGTGATTTGGCGCCGGGCCGATTCACCGGACAAGCCAAGCGACTTCATCGACGCTTGGAATCAGGATGCTATTGAACCGCGCGCGGCTCCGCTGTCGCCAACACCAACGCCACGGCTCCCGCCCCGGTGATCTCCGTTGACGGCGTACAGCATCCGATCAGCGGTAAGATCCGGCCAGTTTGTGCGACACCGATCGCGCGGCGCTTTTCAAATATCGACGATCTGAGTACTTTCCGAAGCTGCCGCCAATGGCTTGCACGCTGTTAGGACTGGTGGGCTCAAGATTGTCCGTGCGGGGATGGTCGGGCGCCAATACGCGATCGCACCCGATTTGGTTTTCCTCGCGGCAGAAAGGAACCATGACAATGACATTCACGCTGCCAGAGTTGCCATACGCGCATGACGCTTTGGCGCCTTACATGTCCAAAGAGACGCTCGAGTTCCATCACGACAAGCATCATTTGGCCTATGTCACCAACGGCAACACCCTGTTGAAGGGAACCGAATGGGCAGGCAAGTCCCTCGAGGAAGTCGTGAAGGGATCTTTTGCTAGGAACCCGGGCCTCTTCAACAATGCCGCCCAGCATTACAATCACACGAAATTTTGGAATTGGCTGAAGCCGGCGGGCGGCGGAGCTATTCCGGGCGCGCTCGAAAAGGCGCTTATCGACTCGCTCGGCTCGGTCGAAAAGGCCAAGGCGGATTTGATTCAAGCTGGCGTGACGCAATTCGGTTCGGGCTGGGCCTGGTTCTCTGTCGTCGGGGGCAAGATCGCTGTGACCAAGACCGCTAACGGCGAGAACCCGCTCGTTCATGGCGGCCAGCCGATTCTTGGCTTGGACGTATGGGAGCACTCCTACTACATCGACTATCGCAATCGTCGCCCAGACTATCTCAAGGCCGTTGTCGATAACCTCGTGAATTGGGAATGCGTCGCCGAATTGTATGCTGCGGCAGTGAAATAGCGTCTGTTCGACGCGACCAAAACATTCGAAGCCTGCCGTCTCTTTGCCCTGCGTGAGGGTCGCTCGGGACTTTATCGTCTGGGACAAACGGGCGGCAGCGCGGGGCGTCCTCGCGGGCTCTCCTGCCTCGCTGATCCGATGTAGGTTACGGCCGCGCCGGCAATGTCGTGGTCAACCGCGATCGGCAGCCGTCGCTTCGGACATACGCACAAGACCTCAGTGAATAGGCGGAGGTCGAACGAGTTTGCCCCCGGCCCCCCGGGTCGACGCGCCTGAACGCTGCGGCAGCGAAATGACGGATGCGAAGTCGAAATCCAAAGCGTTCAAGATACGCGCGGCGCGCATCGCTCGATATCGCGCGCGCCGTCGCCCTGCGCCGAAGGGGCTGCTCGGCCGGCTCGGTCCTGGACTGATCACCGGCGCCTCGGACGACGATCCGAGCGGAATCGCCACGTACTCCCAAGCGGGCGCGCAGTTCGGTTACGCGATGTGCTGGGTGATGCTGTTCTGTTTCCCGCTGATGGCGGCGATACAGGAGATCAGCGCCCGCATCGGCCGAGTGACAGGCCAAGGCATCGCCGGCAACATCCGCGCGCACTACTCGCCCTGGCTGCTGCGGGCGATTGTCGGACTGCTGCTCGCGGCGAACATCATCAATCTCGGCGCCGACCTCGGCGCAATGGGCGCGGCGCTGAAGCTGTTGGTCGGCGGCCCCATGGGCCTGTATGTCGTCGGCTTCGCGGTCGGAAGCGCGCTGCTCGAGGTGTTCGTCAGCTACGAGCGCTACGTCTCCATTCTGAAATGGACGAGCTTCGTCCTGCTTGCCTACGTAGCCGTCGCGCTCGTCGTCCATGTGCCATGGGGGTTGGTCCTCTACCGCACCTTTGTGCCGAACTTTTCGCTGACGAAGGACTACGTCGTCACCGTCGTCGCAGTGCTCGGCACGACAATCACGCCCTATTGCTTCTTCTGGCAATCCTCGCAGGAAGCCCAGGAAGAAAGACTGGATCCTTCGACGCACGCCTTGATCGCGACGCCGAAAGAGGCGCCAGCGCAGATCAGTCGGATGCGCTTCGACACCTACGTGGGGATGGGATACTCGAACGTCATCAGCCTGTTCATCATCGTCAGCGCCGCGGCGACCCTGAACGCGCATGGCGTCACCAACATCCAGACTTCCGCGCAAGCCGCCGAGGCGCTGCGGCCGATCGCGGGGGTGCTCACCTTCGCCCTCTTCGCGTTCGGCATCATCGGCATCGGGCTTCTGGCGGCGCCCGTGCTCGCAGGTTCGGGCGCCTACGCCCTTGGCGAGGCGCTTGGTTGGTCGACCGGTCTCGACCGAAAACCGCTCGACGCCAAGGCCTTCTATGGCACGATCGCGGTGTCGACCCTGATCGGCATTCTCATCAATTTCGTCGGACTCGACCCGATCAAGGCGCTATTCTGGTCCGCGGTCATCAACGGCGTGGTGGCGGCGCCGCTGATGGTGATCATCATGCTCATGGCGATGCGCCGCGACGTGATGGGCGCTTTTGTGCTGCCGCCGGCGTTGTGGGCCATGGGTTGGCTGTGCACCGGGGCGATGACGGTCGCGGTGGCGCTCATGTTTGCGACGTGGTGATCCCGTCAGCCGCTTCGCCGCTTCGATTTCGCCCGCGTCGGCGACCGCTTTCGTGACGTGCGCCTCAGCCTGCAAATTGACGCGGGATTCGAAGGCCGATCAGCGCGCCAAGCTCTGACGGCGGCGGTCTGTCGCGGAGCCGCCTCACGCTGCGCGCAAATGAAACGGCCGCCTGCGAAGCCAAGTCGGTAGATTCCGAATCTCTTGTGCGAATCCGACATGCTATATTGCCTGCCTCCGACACAGACCAAACCAAGATTGATGATGCAAGGCCGCTGATCTAGGCTCAAACTTCGCGCTTCAGGCGCACGGGGATCTTTGCCGTGCGCGATCTGCCGGTTCGGAAAAATGCCGCGCCAAATGTTTGCTCCCGACCAGAAGGCTTCGTAAATGCGACGGCGTCTCGAGAGGCGCCGCACAGGAAAAGCCAGGTGGCTCCGCGCGGCGGTATTGGGCGCGGACGACGGCATTCTGTCGACCGCCAGCCTCATGTTGGGCGTCGCTGCGGCGCACGGGAGCCGCGGCGACCTATCAACCGCGGGGGGCCGGTTTGGTTGCGGGAGCGGTGTCGATGGCTGCCGGCGAATACGTCTCGGTTCACTCGCAGGCAGACTCCGAGCAGGCCGATCTCGCGTTCGAGCGAACCGAACTCGGAACTAACGACGAGGGCGAGCACCGGGAGTTGGCGGAGATCTATATTGGTCGCGGCTTAGAGCCGGCGCTGCCGAAACAGGTCGCGGTCCAGTTGATGGCCCGTAACGCACTCGAAGCTCACGCTCGCGACGAACTCGGGATTCGCCGAGACCCTGAAAGCGCGTCCGAACCAGGCGGGGATCGCGTCGGCCGTCAGCTTTTCCGTGGGCGCAGCCGTGCCCCTCATTGCGGCCGCCGCCGATGTGGCGATCGGCGATACGCTGCGCATCTTCGCCGTGGCAGGCCGGGCGCCCACGCAGCGCGAAAGGGTCGCCGGATCGTCTCGGCGGCCCTCCCGTCCAAAGCCCACGCCTGGCGTCAATTTGCGACGAGGTGGGCGTCGATAGGCTGTCTGATCAACGGCAGACCCGATCGCCTCGATCATTGGTCCAGCAATTGCGGTGATCGCGATGATGATCCCGATCTTCGCCGCCGATGCAGGCGCCGAGAGGTCCAATGTGGGCGCCTACTGCGCACTCGACCGTCTGGATGTCCGGCGTTGAATACAAAGAGCCAGGCGCCGGCGCGACGGCGGCCTGGGCGATTGTAGCTGTGGCCAGCATCATGCCGGCGGCGAGTGCGACTCGAGAGCCGCCATTCAAGCGAAATGAAAACATGATCTCTTCCTTTGGGCTTCCATCGCGGGGCGCGGGAGGACTTGGTCGAAGTGCAGTCGTTCCAAAACGACATTGCGCTGTTCCGACACATTCACGATACGCGCGGCAAGGCCACGCGATAGGCTCGGATTCTACTTATTGCTCCCCAAGGAACGCCGCTCCGCCGACTTTGGTGCGTTCGCGGGTGGCTAGGCAATTGGTCTCGTTTCAGAACCACCCCGGCCCAGGCTGGCACTGAGTATATTCACGTCTTCATCATTCCACCCCAACGCGATCTGCACGTCCTTCGGGGACTGTTTCGTCTCAAGCCGATCGAAGCCTCTGGGCTGGCCGGACGTGATCACGGAACTTCTGCGCTCTCTCGCCAAAACTGAAACGGCACACGCGTTGCCGCCGTTGTTTCTGACTACGATGGAGACGGCGCCGACGCTCTCTGCGCCGTCCGCGAAGTTGAAGGCGTTACGATCGCCTAGAAACTCGAGGCGGCGGAGCAACCGGCGACGCCTGAATGCGCAATCGCCGGCGGGTGTGTCGACCGCGTTCTGTCGCCGAGGGCGTTGCGGCGGATATTGCGAGGATCCCGCAGCGTGACGCTCGGGATATCGTCCAATCCGCGCGCCGTTAACGAGCGCCAGGCGCGGAGCGCGGCGAGGACGCCCGAAGCCTCACTTGATCCGCAGGCAAAACCAAATTGCCCTCGCGATCCTCGATCCAGATCAACTCCGCGTCCTTCGCCAAGATGACGTCGGCCGCGCGAAGCGCGGCCTCGACTGTCGGATAGCCGAACGCGCTCCCGGTGGCTCTCTGCCTCGTCGCCGAGGTCAGGAAGTAGGTCTCTGGCTTTCCCGGCATTCCCCATTTCTCCATCTAGATCGGCGCTATCCGCGAACGAGGAGAACGATGATCACGATCACCAGCAAGAGGCCGAGTCCGCCACCGAACAGATGGAACGGCGGCCCCAGATAAAACCCGCCCCCACCGAAAACGAGGACAAGGAGAATCAAAAGCAGAATTAGGCCCACGTTCTTCATCCCTTCGATGCAAAGGTGCAGACGCCGGACCATGCATGCGGTCGCGCCGACGGAACAGCGTCGGAAAATACCTACCGCCGCGCTCGCCGGCCTTGGCGGCGAGCGGGAGATTACTTCTTAGAGCCGCGACGCCGGCGTGAGTGGTTTCCGAGGCTGTCGCTCAGCGACGATACGGCTAACGTCGGCTTCTGGCGCCGCGATGGGGACCGCCCCGGCCTCCATTGCTGCGAGCCACGCGATTGAACGGAGTTTTGAGATGGACAAAGACCGAATAGACGGCGCCGCGAAGACCGTAGGTGGAAAAGTCAAGGAAGCCGTCGGCAAACTCACCGGCGACCAGAAGACGGTCGCCGAGGGCCAAGGCGAGCAGAAGGTTGGCAAGGTCCAGAACGCAGTGGGCGGACTGAAGGACACCGTTCGCGACATTCAAAAGGCGAAGTAGCGCCCCACGCTCTTCGTCCGGCGACTCTTGCCTGTGTTTCGGCGTGCAATTTTGGGTCTGACTCCTTTTGATGAAGTTGAGGCGCCGATTTGGCGTGGTTTCGCAGGAGACTCAGCGCCATGCAGTCTCCTGACGCCTCAGAGTCGCTCCCGCGTGGGTTTGCCGCGGTTGATGCTTTGAGCGACGGCGACAGCGCCGTCACGACGATACGCGCGATGAGCGCGAGCAGCCCGCGCCCGTCTTGCGGAGCGATTTCCGATCGTGTTCACAGCCGATATCCTCGTCGCGTGGCGGACTTACCGATTGCGGGACAGCGCGTCGCGTTG
>Ga0182030_10004976_pt1 | contig 28297 bp, 29 predicted proteins | sample 812S3MmetaG_FD_121299 | JGI IMG/M metagenome (GOLD analysis project Ga0182030, IMG submission 121299) | Permafrost microbial communities from Stordalen Mire, Sweden - 812S3M metaG (Illumina Assembly) | ecosystem: Environmental > Terrestrial > Soil > Wetlands > Permafrost | place: Sweden... | reverse complement strand
GTGGGCCGCTCGATTCCGCGGCCACCCCCGCCGACGCGGTTACCTGGGTGCTGGACCCCGTCGACGGCACGGTGAATTTCGTCTACGGCATACCGGCCTACGCGGTATCGGTCGGGGCGCAGGTCAACGGCGTGTCGGTGGCAGGCGCGGTCGCGGATGTCGTCGGGGGCCGGGTGTATTCGGCGGCGATCGGCCTAGGCGCCCATGTCACCGACGCCGACGGCACGGCTGAGTTGCGCTGCACCGACGTCGACGATTTGTCGATGGCGTTGCTGGGCACCGGGTTTGGGTATGCGCCCGAGCGCCGTGCCAGGCAAGCGGAGCTGCTGGCTCGGCTGTTGCCGGTGGTTCGTGATGTGCGCCGCATCGGGTCTGCGGCGCTGGACTTGTGCATGGTTGCTGCGGGCCGGCTGGATGCCTTCTACGAGCACGGGCTGCAGGTGTGGGATCGCGCGGCGGGTGCGCTCATCGCGGCGGAGGCCGGGGCCCGCGTGGTGTTGCCGGAGCCGAACGCACCGGTCGGCTCCGCCGGGTTGGTGGTGGCCGCCGCCCCCGGGATCGCCGACCAACTGCTGGCCGCCCTGCAGAGTTTCGACGGCCTGGACCCGATCCTGGATTGAGTCAGCAGCTGCTGGCGTGAATCTTCGACAGCAGCGAGGGATCTGACGGTTCGTTGGCGCCGGGCCGCAGGGTGGCCAGCACGGCGTCGATGTCGTCGTTGTGAGCCAGCGCGCTGAATTCCGTGCCCAGGACGAGGTCGACGGAGTCATCGGCACGGTTGTCGTTGAACAGTTCGTTGCACGGCGCCACCAGCCACACCGCAGCCGCGGTGGCTTGCCCGGCCGTGCCGAACCGGATCTGGCCTTGGCAGGTCAGCCGGGTGCCGGCGTAGATCGGATCGTTGGCCGCGGTCGGCTGGGCAAATCCCAGGTCCTTCATCGCACCGGCGACGTCGCCCGCCTGCCCGCCCCGCCCGCTGGCGTTCAGGACGCGGACCTTGGTGTCGGCGAGTTTGGCCGGTGTGACGTCGATCATCGCGGACCGCGACATCTGCTCACCGAGCTGGGCCGGCGCCGGGCCGGCCTGTTGTGGGGGAGGGTTGCAGGCCTCGGCCTCACGGACCTTCGCCGGTCGCGTCAAGGCGACGACCCACACCACGCCCGTCACCGCCACCAAGAAAACCAGCACGAAAATCGCAGGTCGGGGGTTGCGCCGCCGAAAGGGCCGACCGTGCTTGTCGAAGGCTGTACCCTCGGTGATTTGCGCGACCACAGCTGCACTCTAGCCGGACGTTAAAACCGCTGTTTAAAGCCAAACAGCGGGTTCAAATCGACAGTGTGACGTAAATCACAAGTTAATGGACGGCGATCCGGGCACGAATCATTTGGTGGATGCGTTCGACGCTGGTACAAAGCGTTGCTTGAGGTAACGCAGGCATGTGAGGGGATTGGACGATGCCTACCGACTATGACGCTCCACGGCGCACCGAGACCGACGACGTCTCGGAAGACTCGCTGGAGGAGCTGAAAGCAAGACGGAACGAAGCGGCGTCGGCCGTTGTCGATGTAGACGAATCCGAAACCGCCGAGTCTTTCGAGCTGCCTGGCGCTGACCTGTCCGGCGAAGAGCTGTCCGTTCGCGTTATTCCGAAGCAGGCTGACGAGTTCACCTGCTCGAGCTGCTTTTTGGTGCAACACCGCAGCCGGCTCGCCAGCGAGAAGAACGGCGTGATGATCTGTACGGACTGCGCGGCCTGAGTCTGAAGGTCAGCTGCGCAATGCCGACAGCACCCTGTCCGGGTGACGGCAGCTCACCAGCCAGTACGGCGTTGGGTCGTCTGGGTCATCGAGCACGACCAGAATCATCGGTCCGACCCAGCCCCGGTGCAGCACGTAGGCGGCCGGGTCGAGCTGCCGGCCCAGCGCCGCAGATTTTGCCGAGCGGGCAATCTCAGCTGATCGGGCGATCACGGTGACCGGCAAATGCGCGGGCCCCGCCCACAGTTGCACCCCGCTGTCGGCGACGGTCACCCGGATCTCCACCCGGCCAAGCCACAACAGCGTCCCGGCGGCGACCGTGAACAGCGTGGCGAACGGCAGCCAGTCGGGAAGTGTTCTGACACCCATGTTGACTTCGAACGCGATCAGCGCTGCCAGCGCGAAACCCAGTGGCCACCACCACCATGGCACCCAAAGCCGTTCGCGATATCGCACGCTGTGCGGCGCGACGCGCGTACCTGACACGCGGTCAAGGGTAGTCTGTGGCCCCGTGTCGACCACTCTGGCCGTAGTCCGCCTTGACCCCGAACTGCCCCTGCCCAGCCGTGCGCACGACGGTGACGCCGGCGTGGACCTCTACAGCGCGGAAGACGTCAGGCTGGACCCCGGGGAACGGGCTCTGGTGCGAACGGGTGTCGCGGTCGCCATCCCGTTCGGGATGGTCGGATTGGTGCATCCGCGTTCGGGATTGGCCGCGCGGGTTGGGCTTTCGATCGTCAACAGCCCCGGCACAATTGACGCGGGCTACCGCGGCGAGATCAAGGTGGCCTTGATCAATCTCGACCCCGCCGAGCCGATCGTGTTGCATCGCGGCGACCGCATCGCCCAGTTGCTGGTGCAGCGGGTCGAGTTAGTCGAGCTGGTCGAGGTCGCGTCTTTCGACGCGGCCGGGCTGGCCGAGACATCCCGTGGCGACGGTGGTCACGGGTCCTCCGGCGGACATGCGAGTTTGTGATGGCATTCGGTAGACGCTCAGGCAAAGACGACAACGAACAGCCGGCCGGCGACGACCCGGTCGAGGCGCCCATCGAGGAACAGGTTCTCGCCGCGCAGGACCCGGAGGGCTCCGAAGATCTCGAGGGGCCGTTCGACATCGACGACTTCGAAGATCCCGCCGTCGCGGAGCTGGCCCGGCTCGACCTGGGCTCGGTTCTCATTCCCATGCCGGAGGACGGTCAGCTGCAGGTCGAGCTGACCGAGACCGGGGTACCCAGCGCCGTGTGGGTGGTCACCCCCAATGGCCGTTTCACCATCGCCGCCTACGCGGCGCCCAAGACGGGCAGCTTGTGGCGTGAGGTGGCCGGCGAGCTCGCCGACTCGCTGCGCAAGGACTCCGCCCAGGTCAGCATCAAGGACGGCCCGTGGGGGCGCGAAGTGGTCGGAACCGCCTCCGGCGTAGTGCGCTTCATCGGGGTCGACGGCTACCGCTGGATGATCCGCTGCGTCATCAACGGTCCGCAAGAGACCATCGAGGCGTTGGAGGGCGAGGCGCGTGCGGCGTTGACGGACACTGTGGTTCGCCGGGGCGAGACGCCGTTGCCGGTGCGGACGCCGTTGCCCGTGCAGCTGCCCGAGCCGATGGCCGAGCAGTTGCGGTCGGCTGCGGCGGCGCAGCAGGCCTCCGAACAAACCGACGCACAACCCGATGCGCAACAGCCGTCCGACGAGCCCGCCGCACGCCGCAGCGCGGACGGATCTGCCATGCAGCAGCTGCGGACCACCACCGGCGGCTAACGCCCGGGTCCGAACCAACGGTTACACGTCGCCGAGCGCGGCCAGGCACGCCGCGCCCAGCGCCGCGGTGTCCGCCCCGATCTGAACCAGCGTCACCGTCCGCAACGCCGCCCGCGGCGCGGCGGCCACCCAGTCAACGCCGGCCTGCAGTGGGTGAATCGGATCGTCGACCGCGGACGCGACGCCCAGGGGCGCGGCCAGCCGGCTCAGCTCCGCACAGGTTGGCGCGACGTAGGCCGCCGCTTCCTCCATGGCGTCGGGCAATTGCGGCCACTGAGCGCGCCACGACCGGGTCAGCTCCGCGGCCAGCCAAGGTGGGCTGGACGCTTGCATCTGCGCGGTCGTTGCGGCCAAACCTTCGGTGCGCAGCTGGGACGCCGAATACCGCGCCGCCAGAGCGGCCGGTGCGGATCCCGGTGTTCCGGCCCAGGCCGGCAGTGCCGCCAGCACGGCGACGGTGTGTCCGGGATGCGCGAGTGCCCAGGCGGCCGCGACCGCGGCGCCGATCGATACACCGCCGACACAGATCGGGCCGTCGTGCGCGGCGGCGTCCAACGCCGACAGATAGCCGGCGATCAACCGATGCGGTTCGGGCGCCGGAGCCACCAGCAACGCGCCCACGTTTTGCAGAGGGGCAGCAAATGCGCGATGGACGTAGTCGTGGTCGGAGCCGGTTCCGGGCAGCAACACCGTTGTGACACCGCGCAGATCGACTCCCACGCCCTGATATTGCCCGGCAATTGCCAGAGTCCAAAATCACGTTTGCCCCAACTGGCATCGGGGAACTTTCGGGTTTACCGTGTCCGTTGGCATGGATGAAAGCACCGCAGCTTTACCGGCATTGTCAGGAGTCGCCATGGGGGCACAGAGTTATCTGCGCCGGCTGACCCGTCGGTTGACGGAAGACCCGGAAGAGCTTGACTCCGCAGAGTTGTCCGACGAGGTCGCCAGCACCGGCGCCCAGCGCGCGATTGACTGCGAGCGGGGCCAGGAAGTCACCATGATCGGCACCTTGCGCAGCGTGGAGTGCAACGGCCGGGACTGTGTCGGCGGTGTGCGCGCCGAGTTGTTCGATGGCAGTGACACCGTCACCTTGGTGTGGTTGGGACAACGCCGCATTCCCGGCATCGACTCGGGTCGCACGTTGCGGGTGCGGGGCCGGATGGGCAAGCTGGAGAACGGCACCAAGGCCATCTACAACCCGCACTACGAAATTCAGCGTTGACCCTCCCTGATAACGACACCACCAATCGCATCAGCCCCGAACGCCTGCTCGCACAGCTAGGCGGCGTCAGTGGGCTGGTCTACTCGTCGTTGCCCATCGTCGTCTTCGTCGCGACTTCCAACCTGTTGGGCTTGCTGCCCGCGATCGCGTCCGCCATGGGCGTCGCCGCACTGGTGTTGCTGTGGCGGCTAATTCGGCGGGACTCCACCCAACCGGCGTTTTCCGGGTTCGTCGGAGTGGCCTTCTGCGCGCTGATCGCCTATGCGGTCGGGGAGTCCAAGGGTTACTTCCTGCTGGGCATCTGGATGGCGCTGTTGTGGGCGGTGCTCTTCGCGGCGTCGATCCTGATCCGGCGGCCCCTGGTTGGCTACATCTGGAGCTGGGCCACCGGCCGCGATCGCGGTTGGCGTCGGGTGCGGCGCGCCGTCTACGCGTTCGACATCGCCTCGCTGTGCTGGACGCTGGTATTCGGCGCGCGATTCGTGGTGCAACGACTGCTTTACGACGCCGGCCAGACGGGTTGGCTGGGTGTGGCGCGGATCGCGATGGGTTGGCCGCTGACCGCGTTGGCGGCGCTGGTGACCTACGTGGCGATCAAGGCCGTGTTACGTGCCATGGCCGGCGTTGAGGATACCGCCGACGATGACGGTGACGGCGTCAGGCTTGAGGCTGACAGCGTCGCCGATTAGTCGGCGGGCGGCGCAACCGCGGGCAACAGCAATTTGCGCAGGTCCTCTTCGGCCTCGATGGCCGCGACGAAAAGCAGCTCATCGCCACCCTCCAGCGGTTCGTCGGCCTCCGGGACGATCACCCGCGCCCCGCGCAGGATGGTCACCAGGGCGGCGTTCCTGGGCAGCTGCAGTCGGCGCACCGGCTTGCCGCCCCACGGGGTGTCGTCGGGCAGGGTGATCTCGACCAGGTTGGCCTGACCCTTGCGGAACTCCATCAGCCGCACCAGATCGCCCACGGCGACGGCTTCTTCGATCAGCGACGCGAGCATGCGCGGAGTCGACACCGCCTTGTCCACCCCCCAGGCGTCGGTGAACAGCCATTCGTTGCGGGGATCGTTGACCCGGGCCACCACGCTCGGCACCGCGAACTCGGTCTTGGCCAGCAGGCTAAGGACCACGTTGACCTTGTCGTCGCCGGTCGCAGCGACGACCACATCGAAGTCCTCCAGATGCACCGACTGCAGCAGGCTCAGTTCGCAGGCATCGCCCAGACGCCAGTGTGCGGCCGGGATGGCGTCGACGTCGATGTGGTCAGGGTTGCGCTCGATCAGGGTGATCTCATGGCCGTTCTCGATGAGTTCGCGAGTGACCGAGCGGCCGACGGCGCCGGCCCCTGCGACAGCTACCTTCATGTGCGTCGCTCCTTAATCCCGGTCGCCCGGTTCATCGACCCGTTCCCGAATCGAGGTCCTCGCTGGGTGGCAACGCGGCGATGGCGACCGCCTCGGCTGCGCGGCCTGATATCGCGGCGATGTAGACCTGGTCGCCGGCCTGGATGACGGTCTTCGGTTCCGGCAATATCCCGGTGCCGAACCGGATCAAAAACGCCACCCGGGCGCCCGTGGCCTGCTCCAGGTCGGTGGCGCGCCGCCCCGCCCAGTCCTCGTGCAGATCGAGCTCGGCGACGGCGACCGTACCGGTGGGATCCCGCCACTTGGCTGTTTCGCTCTCCCGCGTCAACACGTTGAGCAGCCGGTCGGTGGCCCAGGGCACCGTGGCAATCGTTGGGATGCCGAGCCGTTCGTAGACCTCGGCGCGCTTGGCGTCGTAAATCCGGGCGACGACGCGGTGAACACCGAACGTCTCGCGGGCCAGCCGGGCCGAGATGATGTTGGAGTTGTCCCCAGAGGACACCGCCGCGAACGCGTCGGCCTCCTCGATTCCGGCTTTCAGCAGTACATCTCGGTCGAATCCCTGGCCCATCACTCGCGCTCCGGCGAACTCCGGGCTCAGTCGATTGAAGGCGGTGCTGTCGCGGTCGATGACCGCGACGTCGTGCCCGATTCGGGACAGCCCGTCGGCCAGCGAAGAGCCCACCCGGCCGCAGCCCATCACAACCACCCGCACTTCAGGTCCTCTCGGTAGGTCCTGTCCGTGTCACTCGCTCGGCAAACCAGGTTCGGAGGCCGCTATCGGTCGCCAATATTCTCGCCCGGGGAACGCTACCGGTCAGCCTGGCAACGCTTACTCTTGGCTCTCGTGTCCAAACTTTCAACCGCAGCGCGCCGGTTGCTCATTGGCAGACCGCAGCGCAGCGACCGGCTGAGTCACACGCTGCTGCCCAAGCGCATCGCCTTGCCGGTGTTCGCCTCCGATGCCTTGTCCTCGGTGGCGTATGCGCCCGAGGAAATTTTTCTGATGCTTTCGGTGGCCGGGGCGGCCGCGTACGCGCTGACGCCGTGGATCGGGCTTGCGGTGGCCGCGGTCATGTTGGTCGTGGTGGCCAGCTATCGGCAGAACGTGCATGCCTACCCGTCCGGAGGTGGCGACTACGAGGTGGTCACCACGAATCTCGGCGACACCGCGGGTCTCGTCGTCGCGGCCGCCCTGATGGTGGATTATGTTCTGACCGTTGCTGTTTCGACCGCATCGGCGATGTCGAACATCGGCTCGGCGGTCCCGGTCGTGGCCGAAAACAAGGTGTGGTTCTGTGTTGCCGCCATCCTCATCGTGATGGCGCTGAACCTGCGGGGGATCCGCGAATCCGGGACGGCCTTCGCGATCCCGACCTACGCGTTCATCGTCGGGATCGTCGCCATGATCGGGTGGGGGCTGATTCGGATCTACGTGCTGGGAAATCCGCTGCGTGCCGAATCCGCCGGTTTTCAGATGCACGCCGAGCACGGCCAGATCGTCGGTTTCGCGTTTGCGTTCCTGCTGGCCCGGTCTTTTTCGTCGGGCTGTGCGGCGCTCACCGGTGTCGAGGCGATCAGCAACGGGGTACCGGCATTTCGGAAACCCAAGTCGCGCAACGCCGCAACGACCCTGCTGATGCTCGGCGCCATCGCGGTAACCCTACTGATAGGCATCATCTTGCTGGCCCAAAAGATCGGGGTTCAGCTCGTCGAAGATCCCACGACGCAGCTGTCCGGCACGCCCGCGCACTACTACCAGAAGACCCTGGTCACCCAGCTGGCCGAAACGGTCTTCGGCAGCTTCCACATCGGGTTCCTGCTCATCACGATCGTGACCGCCCTCATCCTGGTGCTGGCGGCCAACACCGCGTTCAACGGGTTCCCGGTGCTCGGCTCGGTGCTGGCCCAGCACAGTTACCTGCCGCGCCAACTGCACACCCGCGGAGACCGGTTGGCGTTCTCCAACGGAATCCTGTTCTTGTCGGCGGCGGCTCTCGCGGCGATCATCGCCTTTCGCGCGGAGCTGTCCGCGCTGATCCAGCTCTACATCGTCGGTGTGTTCATTTCGTTCACTCTGAGCCAAATCGGGATGGTTCGGCACTGGACCCGGTTGTTGCGCACCGAAACTGATCCCCGGGCGCGGAGCAAGATGATGCGTTCGCGAGTGGTCAACACGGTCGGCTTGCTTTCCACCGGCGCGGTCTTGTTCGTCGTGCTGATCACCAAGTTCCTCGCCGGGGCGTGGATCGCCATCGTGGCGATGAGTGCGCTGTTCCTCATCATGAAGCTGATCCGCAAGCACTACGACACCGTCAACCGGGAATTGGCGGAGCAGGAAGCCACCCAAAGCGCGGTGGTGCTGCCCAGCCGCAATCACGCCCTGGTGCTGGTTTCGAAGCTGCATCTGCCCACCCTGCGCGCCCTAGCCTACGCACGGGCGACCCGTCCCGACCTGCTCGAGGCCCTCACGGTCAGCGTGGACGATGTGGAAACGCGGGCCCTCGTGCACGCGTGGGAGCAGAGCAATATCAGCGTCTCGCTCAAGGTCATCTCGTCGCCATACCGTGAAATCACCCGTCCCATACTCGATTACGTGAAGCGGGTAAGCAAAGACTCGCCGCGCACCGTGGTGACGGTGTTCATCCCGGAGTACGTGGTCGGCCACTGGTGGGAGCAGGTGCTGCACAACCAAAGCGCACTGCGGCTCAAAGGCCGGCTGCTGTTCATGCCCAACGTGATGGTGACTTCTGTTCCCTGGCAATTGAATTCCTCGGAGCGACTGCAGGCGCTGCAGCCGCGCGTGGCGCCGGGCGACGCCCGGCGGGGAATCTTCGATTGAGTCCGACATAACCCCCGAGCTGGACGAGGCATATCCCATGCGGCCCGAGCTGTCGACGTCACCCGCGAGTCGGGAATTGACGCTCGTTGCCGGCGCGCCCGCCAACGGCGGCAGTTGCGTGGCCCATCACGAAGGCCGCGTCGTGTTCGTGCGCTACGCCCTGCCCGGTGAACGAGTGCGGGTACGAGTCACCGCCGACCGCGGATCCTATTGGCACGCAGAGACTGTCGAGGTGCTCGATCCGTCGGCCGATCGGATCGCGTCACTGTGCCCGATCGCCGGCGTGGACGGCGCCGGGTGTTGCGATCTGGCATTCGCCACCCCGGAGGCGGCTCGCGCGCTCAAGGCACAGGTCGTGGCCAATCAACTGGAACGGCTGGGCGGGCATCAATGGATCGGCGAAGCCGAGACGCTGTCGGACTCGGGCCCCACCGGTTGGCGCACCAGGGTCCGGCTCGATGTGGGCAGCGACCGTCGCCCCGGCTTTCACCGCTACCACAGCGACGAGCTGGTGACCGATCTGCGATGCGCCCAGTTAACGCCCGGATTGCTGGACGGACTGGCCGAGCTCGACTGGCCGCCGAGCGCCCAGCTGCATGTGGCCGTCGACGACGACGGCGAGCGCCATGTGGTGCGCACCCTGCGACAGGGTGGGCGTACCGCGACCAAGGTGGTCGAGGGCGGCTACGAGGTGACCCAGCGGGTGGGCCAGCGTGCCTGGCAGGTGCCGGTGACGGCCTTCTGGCAGGCGCACCGGGACGCCGCGCGGGTGTACTACGGTCTGGTTGCCGACTGGGCCCAGCCGGGTCCGGGCATGCGGGTCTGGGATCTCTACGGCGGCGCGGGCGTTTTCGCCGCGGCGCTGGGCGACGCGGTGGGGGAGTCGGGGTGGGTGCTGACCGTCGATACCTCGCGGGCGTCGTCGCGAGCCGCACGTGCGGCCCTGGCCGATCTGCCGCAGGTTCACGTCGTCACCGATTCGGTGCGCCGGGCATTGGAAGTGCAACAATCCGGCGCCGACGTGGCGGTGCTGGACCCGCCTCGATCGGGTGCCGGACGCGAGGTGATCGACCTACTGGCCGGTGCCGGGGTGTCGCGGGTGGTGCATATCGGTTGTGAGGCAGCATCTTTCGCTCGCGACATCGGCTTGTACCTCGGTCATGGTTACACCGTCGAGAAGATCAAGGTTTTCGACGCATTCCCGCTGACCCATCACGTTGAATGCATTGCGCTGCTGACGCGCGGCTGACGGTGCTCAGCTGAAGACGAAATACCGCACCCACAAGTAGAGCGCCGACAACGCAACCGACATCACGGTCACCACGAGACCTTTGCGGGTGAATTCCCAGAAGGAGATGGGACTGTCGGCGCGACGGGCGATGCCCAGGATGACGACGTTGGCGCTGGCTCCGACCGCGGTGAGGTTGCCGCCGAGGTCGGTGCCCAGGACAAGGGCCCACCACAGTACCTGCGAGTGGGCATGGCCCATTGACGGCAACAGTTGCGCGACGATCGGCGCCATCGTCGCGGCGTAGGGGACGTTGTTGACAATGCCGCTGAGCACGCACGACACCACCAGGATCAACATCGTCGCGAACAAAGCGTGCCCGCCGGTCACTGCGGTCGCCAACCGTGCCAGGTGATTGACGACCCCGGTTTTCACTAGTGCGCCGACCATCACGAACAGGCCGGCGAAGAACAGCAGGGTGTCCCATTCGACGCTGGACAGATAATCCGAGTGCTCCAGCTTGGAAAGCAGGATGAGAATGCCCGCGCCCACCAGCGCCACGAGTGCCGGCTCCATGTGTATTGCCGAGTGGGCGATAAACCCTGCGAGCACTGCCGCTAGGACGGCGCCGCATTTGATGAGCAGCCGGGGATCACGGATGGCCTCCCGTTCTTCCAGCGACATGACGTCGGCGACCCGCTCCGGATCGACGTCGAACGCTCCCGGGAACAGTCGCGGTAACAACGCGACGAAGACGGCGATCATCACGATCACGATCGGAGTCAGATGGATCAGAAAGTCGTTGAACGACAGGCCCGCCCGGCTGCCGATGATGATGCTGGGCGGATCACCGATCAACGTCGCCGTCCCGCCGATGTTCGAGGCAAACGCCTCGGCCATCAGGAACGGTGCCGGGCCGATCTCCAGCCGGTCGCACACCAGCAGCGTGACCGGCGCGATCAACAACACCGTGGTGACGTTGTCGAGCAGGGCCGACGCAATCGCGGTCACCAGCACCAGCAGAATCATGATGCGCAGCGGGGAGCCACGGGCGCGTTTGGCGGCCCAGATCGCGGTGTACTCGAAGACGCCGGTCTGCCGGAGCACGCTGACGATGATCATCATGCCCAGCAGCAAAAAAATTACGTCCCAATCGATTCCGGTGTCGTGAGAGTAGAAGACATCGTCGGAATTGATCACCGGCAGGGCGACCATGATCGCCGCACCCGCCAACGCCACCGCCGTTTTATGGATGCGCTCGGTGGCGATCAATGCATAGGCGACGACGAACACAAGGACCGCGATGATGCTCATCGAATTTCCCGTGCGATCAAGGCTTTGAGTATTAGGGCTTCAGCGCCGCGGCCAGTAGACGTGATGCGGTGATGACTCCGAACAACGCGCCGTCTTTGACCACTGCGATCAGCGGGCTACGCAGCCGCGCCATCACGGCGGCCACCTCGATGATCGTATCGTCGGCTTGTGCCCAGGGCACGTTGGTCAGGTGTTCCGGCAGTACATCGCCGACCTTTTTGCCGCCCAACTTGTCTGCCGCCCGGTCGGCCATGGACTCGTTGAGCACACCGGCCAGCGAGGGATCGTCCTGCACGTAGCGGGGCACGATGAATCGCACGACCTGGGAGGCCGGCAACACCGCGAAGGGCTTACCGGCTCGGTCGGTGACGACTATTCCGGGCAGCCGGTGCTCGGCGAGCAGGCGCGCGGCGGCCAGCGCATCGGAGTCGACGGACACCACCGGGAAGTCCTCGGCGAGTTCCGCGGCACGCATATTCGAAGACAATACGTCGTCCATTGGCGACGAGTTGTGGGTCACATTGATCCGGCCTCAACGCGCGGTCGCTGCGTAGACTATCGGGATGCTGGAACAGATCCGCGGCCCTGCAGATCTGCAGTACCTTTCCCAACAGCAGCTACGCGATCTCGCCGCCGAGATTCGCGAGTTCCTGATCCATAAGGTTGCTGCTACCGGGGGGCATTTGGGACCCAACCTCGGTGTCGTCGAGCTGACGCTTGCGCTGCACCGAGTGTTCGACTCCCCGCACGATCCGATCATCTTCGACACCGGCCACCAGGCCTACGTCCACAAGATGCTGACTGGGCGTTGCCAGGAATTCGAAAACCTGCGCAAAAAGGGCGGGCTGTCCGGCTATCCGTCACGCAGCGAGAGCGAACACGACTGGGTCGAGTCCAGCCACGCCAGCGCGTCATTGTCGTACGCCGACGGCCTGGCCAAGGCCTTCGAACTGACCGGACACCGCAACCGCCACGTCGTCGCGGTGGTCGGTGACGGCGCGCTCACCGGCGGCATGTGCTGGGAGGCGCTGAACAATATCGCCGCCTCCGGCCGTCCGGTGATCATCGTGGTCAACGACAACGGCCGCAGCTATGCGCCCACGATCGGCGGCGTCGCCGACTATCTGGCTTCGCTGCGGTTGCAGCCGGCCTACGAGCACATGCTGGAAAAGGGCCGCGACGTGGTGCGTTCCATGCCGCTGTTCGGCAAGATCGCCTACCGCTTCATGCACAGCGTCAAGGCGGGCATCAAGGACTCGCTGTCGCCGCAACTGCTGTTCACCGACCTGGGACTGAAATATGTCGGCCCGGTCGACGGTCACGACGAACGCGCCGTGGAAGCCGCGCTGCGGCATGCCCGCGGCTTCGGTGGCCCGGTGCTTGTGCACGTCGTTACCCGTAAGGGGATGGGCTACGCCCCGGCCGAAGCCGACGAGGCCGAGCAGATGCACTCGACGGTCCCGATCGACCCGGTCACCGGTGAGGCCACCACCATCGCCGGCCCGGGCTGGACGGCGACCTTCTCCGACGCGCTCATCGGCTACGCCAAGAAGCGTCGCGACATTGTGGCCATCACGGCGGCGATGCCCGGTCCCACCGGGTTGTCGGCGTTCGGGCAACGGTTCCCGGATCGGTTGTTCGACGTCGGCATCGCCGAGCAGCATGCGATGACGTCGGCGGCCGGGCTCGCGATGGGCGGCATGCACCCGGTGGTGGCCATCTACTCGACCTTCCTCAACCGGGCGTTCGACCAGATCATAATGGACGTCGCGCTGCACAAGCTGCCCGTCACCATGGTGCTCGATCGCGCCGGCATCACCGGCTCCGACGGCCCCAGCCACAACGGCATGTGGGATCTGTCGTTGCTGGGCATCGTGCCCGGCATCCGGGTGGCCGCGCCGCGCGACGGCACGCGGCTGCGTGAGGAACTCGGTGAGGCACTGGACGTCGACGATGGCCCGACTGCGATACGGTTCCCCAAAGGCGATGTGGGCGAAGACATTCCAGCCCTCGAGCGGCAATCAGGCGTGGATGTTCTCGCGGTCCCGGCCAGCGGGTCTAGTCACGACGTGCTGCTGGTCGGGGTCGGCGCGTTCGCGCGGATGGCGTTGGGGGTGGCCAAGCGGCTGCACAATCAGGGCATCGGCGTGACGGTGATCGATCCACGTTGGGTGCTGCCGGTGCCCGACGGCGTGATCGAGCTGGCGTCGCAGCACAAACTGATCGTCACGCTGGAGGACAACGGCGTGCACGGCGGGGTGGGATGGGCCGTGTCGGCCGCGCTGCGGAGCGCGGACATCGACGTGCCCTGCCGCGACGTCGGCCTGCCCCAGGAATTCTTCGACCACGCCTCCCGGGGAGAGGTGCTGGCCGATCTCGGGCTCACCGACCAGGGCGTGGCCCGCCGGATCACCGGTTGGGTTGCCGCACTGGGCAGTTCGGAGTCCGAGGCGGAAATCCGCGAGCACCTCGACTAGCCGTCGGCGTCGTCGGCCTCGGCTTCGGCTTCGGCTTCGGGTGGCGGCTGCACCGCCTTGGCCAGTGCGGCTACCACGAGTTCGCGCTGCCACGGCCGCGCGTAGCCGGCGCGCAAAATCTCGTCGACGGCCGCGACAGGCTCTGCTGCGTCTGCCCAGTCCCAGCACAGTCGCCGCACCAGGTCGGGGGCGATCAGGTTCTCCGTCGGCACCCCTACTCGCCGCGACACCTGCGTCAACCCCGCCCGGGCCGCCTCCAGCCGTGCGGCGGCCTCGGGTTTGCGCCGGCCCCACCGCGACGGTGGCGGCGGCCCGTTGGGCGCCTCGGCTTCTTCGGGCTGATTGCGGCTTTCCCGGGCCGCTTGCAGCGCGCCCAGCCACACCGAGGCACTGCGACGCTGGTTGCGCCCGCCGAACACCGGCAAGGCGACCAGGTCCTCGACCGTCTTCGGATCGGCTTTGGCGGCGTCGATAATGGCCGAATCCGGCAGGATGCGCCGCGGCGCGACATCGCGTCGTTGGGCGATAACGTCGCGAGTCAGCCACAATTCGCGCACCGCCGCCAGGCCGCGCCGGTCACGTACCTGATGGATTCCCGACGTTCGTCGCCAGCGGTCCCGTCTGGCTGCGGGAATCGCCTCCCGCTCGCCCGCAGTCCGTAGATATTCGAATTCTTGTGCAGCCCAATCTGTTTCACCTTGGTCGGCAAGGACTTGCGAGATCGCGGCGCGCAGTTCGATCAGCAGTTCCACGTCGAGGGCCGCGTAATTGAGCCAGTCGGTGGGCAGCGGGCGCTTGGACCAGTCGGCCGCGCCGTGGCCTTTGACCAACCCGAAGCCCAGCAGCCGCTCGACCATGGTGGCCAGGTTCACCCGGTCGAATCCGGCGAGTCGTCCGGCCAGCTCGGTGTCGTACAGCGCGGGCGGGTCCAGGCCGACCTCGGCCAGACACGGCAGGTCCTGATCGGCGGAGTGCAGAATCCATTCGTCGGTGCCGAGCACCTCGGCGACCGGCTGCAGCGCGGTCAACGGGTCCGCGCCGTGGCTGACCGGGTCGATGAGCACGGTGCCGGCACCGGCCCGCCGGACCTGAATTAGGTAGGCACGGTTGGAGTAGCGGAAGCCCGACGCCCGCTCGGCGTCCACCGCAAATGGCCCGTGCCCCTGGTCCAGGAATTCCGCGGCCGCCGCGATCTGGCCGACGGTGACCGAAAGCTCGGGGATCCCCTCGGCGGGGTGCAGGAGCGGGATCGGTTCGGGTTCGGTGCTGCCGGACTCGGCGGCCGCCGGTTCGCACATGTCAGGCGCGTGACCGCGAGCCCAGGTCGGTGACCCCGACTGGCGGCAGGCCCGAGGCGTGCTCGAGCACCTCGCAGAACGCCTCGACATGAACGCCGATTTCGGGGGTCATCGCCGTCCACGAGGCCCGCAGCTCGAGCTGGTGGGCGCGTGCTGGTCCGGAGATGTCGCCGTAGCGCACCGACGTGGTGGCGGTGACGGTGCCGCCCAGCGCGGTGACCTGATCGGTGCGCGACTCCAGCGCGTCGACCAGCCAACTCCACGCCACTTCCGGCAGCAGCGGGTCGACGGCCTCACTGGAATCCAGGTCGGCCTGGACGTAGGCGACCAGGCGGATAGTGCCGTCCCATGCGTCGGCGCCGTCGGGGTCGTACAGCAGGATCAGCCGACCGAATGCGTCGTCCTCGGATTGTTCGGGGACGATCTCGAGCTCGGGGTGTTTGACCTCGGCCCCGAGTGCGTAGCTGTAGGGCGCGAGGCGCTGCGGTGGCCGGATCGGGCCCAGCTCGATCTCCGGCCGCGCGTTGACGGCGTTCATCGCCGCTACCGCCTCGCGGAAAGGGGCCGGTTCAGCTGAGGTCACAACATTCGACGCTAGACCTATCGGCTGACACGCCGAAACAGGCGCGCCGAGTTGCGCACCCGCCGCGACCAAGCCGTTACCAGAGCTCAACACAATGTCGACAACCGCTGTTTACCCTGCTCAGGTGGCATTTCCGCCGGTGAATCGGGCCGGGCGCTTCTCCCGGTGCGCGGCCAGACCCTCCTGGACGTCGGGCCCGCCGAAACTGAGAAATTCCAGGCCCAGCGACGTTTCGAAGGTAGGGGCAAACATCCGGTACCAGGAGTTGAGGCTGTGTTTGGTCCAACGGATGGCATTTTGGGCGCCCTGCGCCAGATTGTCGGCGATTCGGGTGGCGGTGGCCAGCACGTCGTCGTCGTCGACGCAGATCGAGACCAGGCCGATGCGCTCGGCTTCCTCGCCGACCAGCGTCTCGCAGGTGAGCAGGTAGTACTTGGCTTTGGCCATGCCGACCAGCAGCGGCCAGCAGATCGCGGCGTGGTCACCTGCCGCGACCCCGAGTTTGGTGTGCCCGTCGATGAGTTTGGCGGTCCGGCCCGCGACCGAGATGTCGGCCAGCAGCGCCACCACCAGACCCGCGCCGACGGCCGGGCCCCGGATCGCCGAGACCACCGGTTTGTCGAAGTTGACCAGGTTGAGCACCAGATCGCGGGCCTCACGCATGATGCGGATCCGGCCCTCGTAGTCGCCGATGGTTTCCGCGATCAGGTCGAAGCTGCCGCCGGAGGAAAACGCTTTGCCTTCACCGCGGACCAGCACGGCCCGCACGCTGGGGTCGCGATCGATCGCCGGCCAGACGTCGGCGAGATCGCGGTGCATCTGCGGCCCGACCGAATTCAGCCCCGGCGCGTCGAGAACCAGCGTCAGGACGCCGTTGTCGCCCGGTTCGAAGCGGAGACTGGGGAATTCGTCGTAGTTGACGGAGATTGGTGCTGGCGCCACCGGCCTGATGTTACGCAGCGGCATTGGGCGCGCCGGACGGGCTGCGGTCTGCGTGGCAGCATTAAGGCCAATGAGTACTCGTCGCGCACTTCCCGAGTCGCCTTATCTGGCCGCGGTTACCGGTCGCAAACCCGGCCGGGTCCCGGTGTGGTTCATGCGGCAGGCCGGCCGCTCGCTGCCCGAGTACCGGGAGCTGCGCCAAAACCACACCATGCTGGCGGCGTGCTTCGAGCCCGAGGTGGTCTGCGAGATCACCCTGCAGCCGATCCGTCGCCATGACGTCGACGCCGCGATCTTGTTCTCCGACATCGTGGTGCCGCTGCGCGCGGCAGGTATCGATTTGGACATCGTCGCCGACGTCGGCCCGGTGATCGCGCACCCGGTGCGCACCAACGCCGATATCGAATCGATAAAACCCCTTGACCCGCAAGCTATTCAGCCGATATGCGAGTCGGTGGCGCTGCTGGTTGACGCGCTGGGCGAGGTTCCGCTGATCGGTTTCGCCGGTGCGCCGTTCACCCTGGCGTCCTACCTGGTCGAAGGCGGTCCCAGCCGTAATCACGCCCGCACCAAGGCGATGATGTGGGCCGAGCCGGCGAGCTGGCATGCGCTGATGTCGAAGCTGACCGACCTGACCGTCACGTTCCTGCGTGGTCAAATCGAGGCCGGGGTCGACGCCATCCAGGTGTTCGACTCGTGGGCCGGAACGCTGTCGCTGGCCGATTACCGACACTACGTAATGCCGCACAGCGCAAGGGTGTTCGCTGCCCTGGCCGAGTACGGCGTCCCGATGACGCATTTCGGCGTCGGGACGGCCGAGCTGCTGGGCGCAATGTCGGCGGCCCTGAAACCGGCCACCGCGACGGCCGTCGGCGTGGACTGGCGAACCACGCTCACCGACGCGGCCGCCCGCGTCGAGCCCGGCACCGCACTGCAGGGCAATCTCGATCCGGTGGTGTTGCTGGCGGGTTGGCCGGCGGTGGAGAGCGCCGCGCGGGCGGTGGTCGACGACGGACGCCAGGCCGTCGACGCCGGGGCTGCCGGCCACGTTTTCAACCTCGGCCACGGAGTGCTGCCGGAGACCGACCCCGGCGTGCTGACCGACCTGGTGTCGCTGGTCCACTCGCTATGACTGCTCGCTCGTATTGTGTTGTGGGCGGCGGTATCTCAGGTCTGACGGCGGCTTACCGGCTACGCCAGGCCGCCGGCGACGACGCGACGATCACGCTGTTCGATCCGGGGGACAAGCTCGGCGGGATCCTGCGCACCGAGCGGGTGGCCGGACGGCCGATGGACCTGGGCGCCGAGGCGTTCGTGCGGCGCCGCCCCGAGATGCCGGCGCTGCTGGCCGAGTTGGGGCTCTCCGATCGTCAACTGTCCACCACCGGCGCCCGGCCACTGATCTACAGCGGCGAGGAGTTGCATCCGCTGCCGAGGGCCACGGTCGTCGGGATCCCGTCGTCGGCGACGTCGGTGACCGGTTTGGTCGACGACGCCACCATCGAGCGCATAAACGCCGAGCCCGATCGCCCGTTGGACTGGCAACCCGGCAGTGACCCCGCGACGGCCGAATTGATCGGCGATCGGTTCGGCGAGCAGACCGTGGCCCGGTCGGTGGACCCGCTGCTGAGTGGGGTGTACGCGGGCTCGGCGGCCACGATCGGGCTGCGCGCAGCGGCTCCCAGCGTGGTGGCGGCGCTGGATCGCGGCGCCGCCAGCCTGACCGATGCGGTCCGGCGCGGGTTGCCGCCGGCCAGCGACGGGCCGGTGTTCGGTGCGCTGAACGGTGGCTACCAAGTGCTGCTCGACGAGCTCGTCGAGCGCAGCCGGGTGCGGTGGGTGCGCGCCGGGGTGGACCGGCTCGACGGTGCTGAGCGCGGCTGGTCGCTGCGTGACGACACCGGATCGCACTGGGAAGCCGACGCGGTCATCCTGGCCATCCCGGCCCCGCGGCTGGCGCGGTTGATCTCCGCGGTGGCCCCGAGCACTAGCGCCGCGGCGAGCCGGATCGCCAGTGCGTCGTCGGTAGTTGTGGCGCTCGGTGTGCCGGGCAATACCGCGTTCCCGGAGTGTTCGGGTGTGCTGATGGCCAGCGGAGAGCCCTTGCGGGCCAAGGCGATCACCCTGTCATCGCGCAAATGGGGCCTGCAGGGCGACGTGCAATTCCTGCGGCTGTCGTTCGGGCGATTCGGCGACGACCTGGCCGCCACCGCTACGGATGAGCAGCTGCTGGCCTGGGCGACCGAAGACCTGGCCGTCGTGTTCGGACTGGACGTCGAACCCGTCGATGCCCGGGTGCAGCGCTGGATCGAGGCGATGCCGCAGTACGGGCCGGGTCACGCCGACGTGGTCGCCGAGATTCGCGCCGGCCTGCCGCCGACCCTGGCCGTGGCTGGCAGCTACCTCGACGGCATCGGGGTACCTGCGTGTATCGGGGCTGCCGGGCGCGCGGTCGAGGCGCTCTATGCCGAAGTGGCACGATAGGGGGCATGGCCAAACTCGACTATGACGCCCTGAACTCGACGATTCGCTACCTGATGTTCTCGGTGTTCTCTGTCGAGCCCGGCGAGCTCGGTGAGCAGCGCGACGCCGTGATCGACGACGCGACCCGGTTTTTCAAGCAACAAGAAGAACGCGGCGTCGTGGTGCGCGGCCTCTACGACGTCGCGGGTCTGCGGGCAGACGCCGATTTCATGATCTGGACGCACGCCGAACACGTCGAGGCGCTGCAGGCCACCTACGCTGATTTCCGCCGCACTACCACCTTGGGGCGCGCCAGCTCGCCGGTGTGGAGCAGTGTGGCGCTGCATCGACCGGCGGAATTCAACAAGAGCCACATCCCGGCGTTCCTGGCCGGTGAGGAAGCCGGCGCCTACATCTGCGTGTATCCATTCGTGCGGTCCTATGAGTGGTACCTGCTGCCCGACGAGGAACGCCGCCGCATGCTCGCCGAGCACGGCATGGCGGCCCGCGAATATAAGGACGTCCGCGCCAACACGGTGCCGGCGTTCGCGCTCGGCGACTACGAATGGATCCTGGCCTTCGAGGCGGCCGAACTGCACCGCATCGTCGACTTGATGCGCGAACTGCGCGCCACCGACGCTCGTCGGCATACCCGCGAGGAGACGCCGTTCTTCACCGGGCCGCGGGTGCCCGTCGAGCAGCTGGTGAACGCGCTGCCGTAACCGAAGGGGATGACATGACGACCGATTTCGATCCGACCGACCCGACGCGTTTCGAGCAGATGTATCGCGACGACCGAGTGTCGAACGGTCTGCCCGCAGCCACACCATGGGATATCGGCGGTCCGCAGCCGGTGGTCCAGCAGCTGGTCGCGCTGGGCGCCATCAAGGGCGAGGTGCTCGACCCGGGAACCGGACCAGGCCATCACGCCATCTATTACGCCACCAAGGGATACTCGGCGACCGGTATCGACGGCTCGGAAGGCGCCGTGGAAAGGGCCCGGGCCAACGCGCAAAAAGCCGGCGTATCAGTCAATTTCGAGTTGGCGGACGCCACCAAACTGGATGGGTTCGACGGCCGGTTCGACACCGTCGTCGACTGCGCCTTCTATCACACCTTCAGCACCGAGCCCGAGTTGCAGAAGTCCTACGCCCAAGCGTTGCACCGGGCCACCAAGCCGGGCGCGCGGCTGTACATGTTCGAGTTCGGCGAGGGCAATGTCAATGGCTTCAAGATGATGCGGTCGTTGTCCGAGAACGACTTTCGCGACGTCCTTCCGGTCGGCGGCTGGGAGATCACCTACCTCGGCACGATGACCTATCAGGTGAACATGAGCGCTGAGACCATCGAGTTGATGGCCGCGCGTAACCCCGACATGGCCGAGCAGTCGAAGTCGCTGCTGGAGCGGTTTCGGGCGATGGAGCCGTGGCTGGTGAACGGCAGGGTGCACGCCCCGTTCTGGGAAGTGCACGCCACCCGGATCGACTGAGCTTTCCCCGGCCCTCGAGTGTGCGTTCTGGGCTTTCACCGTGCGGCTAGGGCGCAGATTTCGCGGAATTCTCGCCCCCAGCGCACACTCGAAGCCCTCACCGCACGCTCGAACGGCGAGGCGCGGCCGCCATCTCGCCGTGGCGCTCAGCGCCAGTGGTAGGCGCCGAACACCGGTGCCGTGACGATGCCCGGGGGTGCTTGCAGCACATAGGGGATGGCCCGCACCGCGGTCATGGCAACCGCGAGCTGGCCTCCGGAGGAACCGGCGAGTTCGTCGACCGGGTCGTTGTCGATGGTCAGATCCAGCCGGAGCGGCGGCGCCCCGTCGACTCGGATGCGGACCAAGAACTGTTGCTCCGGAAGGTCGGGCCAGTCCACGACGTCGCGGGTGACGGTCCAGTATTCCTCTGCCACAAGCACCGGTGTGCCGCGGTGGTATGCCGTCCACGACAGCTTTTGGGCGACGACGGTTCCGGCTGTCAAGGCGCCGAACGCGACCGGCACGTCGTGGTCGGAGGTGGCCGTTTCAATGGTCGGGCGAATATCGTCGATCTCCAGGCGCAGGATATCGGCCGTCGCGGCCAGGGACTGTTCGTACTGTATCGAGACCGCCCGGAACATGGGTGCGTCGACGCTGATCTCCGCGGGGTCCTTGCCCATGCCCATCAGGTCGACGAGCATGCCCTTTTCCGACACCGCCGAGCAGTCGACGAACTCGGAAACGGCGATCCGGTCCACGCGCTGCGACAGCCCGGTAAGGGTGGTTGCCAGACGTTCGAACATGAATCCGGGATGTTCACCTGCGGCGTGAAAACGGGCGCCCGATCGCTTGCAGGCGTTCGTGATTCGCTGCTCGGTTTCCCGGCCATAGGTCGGCAGGTGGCTGTAGCTGGTGGTGGTGATGACGCTCTTGCCACTCGCCAACAGTTCGACGATGTCGTCGGTGTTGGTGTTGTCGCGGGTGGCCTTCGATGCGGCGTGTAGCACCACATCGGCGTCGAGCCCCAGGATCTCGGACTTGTCTCCGGTGACCGTCACGTCCGTCGGCGGCCGGCCGACCAGCGTGCCGGCATCGGCCCCCACCTTCGCTGGGTTGTAGGCGAAGACGCCGGCCAGTTCGAGACTCGGGTTGTCGATGATCTCGCGCAGTTGCGCGGAGCCCACCGGGCCGGTCGCCCATTGGATTACCCGGACCGTCATAGCTGCTACGCCGGCCCGTTCGGGAACTTCAGCAGCGCGCCCGCGTCCACCCGGATCTGCTGTCCCGTGACGCAGCGTGACTCGTCACTGGCAAGGAAGACGGCGAGATGGGCGATATCGAGTGGCTCGACGTAGGGGATCGGCATTGCCTGGAAGTGGGTGAAGGCCGGCTCCACATCGGCACGGGTGGGTTTCTCCCGTTTCATATCCGGACGGAAGACCGCATACAGACCGTCGTTATGCAGCAGATGCGTGTAGCAGTTCGTGGGGTGAATGGCGTTCACGCGAATCATCCTGGGCGCGAGATGAAGTGCCATCTGCTCGACATACCCGATAAGGGTGTTCTTGGCCCACGCATACCCCGCTCCGCCCGGGCCCATCAGGGGGTTGGTTGTGGTGGTCGGCATCATGCCGGCTGTCGAGCCGGTCACGATGATCGACCCGCCGTCGCCGAGGTGGGGCAGCGAAACCGCGACGGTGTTCATCACGCCGAGCAGGTCGACGTCGGTGGCGTCGACGAAATCCGACGGCAGCGGATCGCCCATCGCCATCGGCAGGATACCGGCGTTGGCAACCACGATGTCTAGGCGGGAAAGCTCGGAGATTGCTTCGTCCAACGCTTTTCGTAGTTGACCACGTTCGCGCACATCAGCCTTGATAGCGATGCAGCGCTGACCGAGGTTCTCGACGAGTTTGGATGTCGTCTCCAGATCCTCGATCGTGGATAGCGGGTAATTGCTGGACTCGATCTGCTCGCAGATGTCGATACAGATGACGTCGGCGCCTTCGGTGGCCATCTGGACCGCGTGAGCGCGTCCCTGACCCCGCGCTGCCCCGGTGATGAATGCGACCTTGCCACTCAGACGATTGCTCACGCGCGCCATCTAAACCTCTACATGTATCTTTTGTAAAGTATTCTCGAGTGTCGAGGCAGCCGGCCGGGCGGTAGAGGGAGTGACGTGGCTAAGCGCACAACGGTGAACAATCCGCCGCCCACCGAAAGCTCAGCGCACGGCAAGCCGAAACAGATCGCCGACGAGCTGCGCGCGTTGATCATCACCGGGGATCTCGACGAGGGTGACCTTTTGGGCACCGAGGCCGATCTCATCGAACGATTCGAGGTCTCGCGTCCGTCGCTGCGTGAAGCTCTGAGGATGCTCGAGGCCGAAGGCCTGATCTCGGTGGTTCGCGGCGCGTTGGGCGGGGTTGTTGTCCACCGCCCCGACCAGCGTATGACTGCGCGCGCCGCGGCGCTGGTGTTGCAATCACGCAGCGTCCCACTGGCGGACGTCTTCGAAGCCAGCGCGGTGATCGAGCCGGCGGCGGCGAGAATGATCGCCACCTCGCGGCAGCGCCAGCGCGCCGTAGCGCAGTTGCGGAGCGTGATCATCGAGCAAAAGCGCACGGTGCACGATCCGCTGGCGTGCACCAACGCCATGGTCAAATTCCACAGCGATATCGTCCACCTGGCAGGCAACCAGACGCTGATCATCATCAGCGAAATGCTGAACGAAGTCATTACGCGGGCAGTCGCGGATGTGCGAATGCGCACCGGACAACAACCGCAGACCGCGTGGCGCCACAACATTCGCGCTAATGAGCTGCTCACCGATCTCATCGAAGCCGGCGATGGGGATGGGGCGCAGGCGCATTGGAACGCTCATATGGGGCGGTTGCGCCGGGCTCTGCTTGGTGAGCGCGCGGGAGCCGTGATCGATCTCAATCACCACCGTTAGTCATCTTTGCGCTCGCGTCCGCGCAGTCTAAACCTCTATAGGTATCTCTGGACGTTTCCGCGCGTGATGGAGTACCTTGAGCCGAAGCCCGCGACGGTCGCTCACCGGTAGGAGCCGCCGCCCTTCATCTCGGAGGAGAGTGATTGAGCACCAACGACACCGAGCAGGCGACGAAACATGAAAGCAGCAGAGCCAGTGCCCCTGTGTCGAAATTTGACTTCGTCAATGGTGTGGCTGGCTCGTCGCTTTCGTCCGCCGACCCGCACCCGACGAATCATGCGCTGGCCAAGCAGGCGGTGCTCGGCCTGAACGGCAGCGTGATGGTCACCTCCCGCGAGCTGACCACCGAAACGCTCGGCAAGCCCGCGGTGTTTTCCTCGGCCGACCTGGTTGAGCAGGGCAACACCCGACCCCTGATCCCGCTGGGCATTGATCCGCCCGAACACGGGCGCTACCGAAGGCTTCTCGATCCGCTGTTCTCCCCGCGCCGGATGGAAGCACAGGAAGCCGACATCGCCGAACGCGCCAACCACTTCATCGACGCGTTCATCGACCGCGGATCGTGTGATTTCACAGCCGAGTTCGCCGAGTTGTTTCCCTCGGCCGTCTTTCTTGGTCTGATGGGACTGCCCTGGGATGAACTCGAGACGCTGGTGGGTCTGCGTGACGGGCTGCTGCATCCGGGAAGCCCGGAGTCGACCGCTGAAGAGCGCTCCGCAATTCAACGTGAGACCGCGCAAAAGGTCTATGCCTATTTCGATCGGATCCTCGACGACCGAGAGGACAACCCGCGCGGTGATGTCCTCTCGGCGATCGTCGGACACGGCGGTGATGTTGTGGCGTTGCCCGAGGATTCGTTAACCCGTGACGAGGCACTCGGCACCTGTTTCGTGCTGTTGACGGCCGGACTCGACACCGTCACCGACTCGCTAACGTGCTTTTGGGCCTATCTGGCCCAAAACCCAGACCGCCGCCGCGAAATCGTGGCCGACCCGGCAGTGATCCCGCATGCGGTCGAGGAATTGCTGCGGTGGGAGACTCCGGTGCCGATGGCCGTCCGGTGGGCTCGAGAGGAAAGCCGGCTAGGCGGCGAGGTCGTGGCCGCGGGGCATCATGTGCTGGTCAACCTCAGTGCGGCCAACCTGGATCCTGTTGAATTCGCAGATCCGCTCACGGTCCGATTCGACCGCGCCGGCAACCGTCACCTGGCGTTTGGCGGCGGCGCACACCGATGCTTGGGATCGCACTTGGCGCGCCGCGAGTTACGGATCGCACTACGCGAATGGCACCGGCGCATACCGGAATACACGTTGTCACCCGGTTACGAGGTGCGGTACCGGCCCCCGCTGCGTTTCGTTCCCGATCTCAGGCTGTCGTGGCCACTATGACCCGGGTCGCGCAGTGGGCCACCGGCACCACCGGCCGGCTTGCGCTGCGAGCCATCATCGACGCGCCCGCCCTGAACCTTGTCGGCGTGCGGGTCTATGACCCGGGCAAGGTCAATGTGGACGCCGGGGCCTTGGCCGGGCGTCCCGCGACCGGTGTGTTGGCTACCGACGACAACGCCAAGCTGGTGCGCACCCGCCCGGACGTCGTGCTCTACATGGGTGCGGTGGAGAAACATCCCGAAGAGTGCTTCGCCGACGTAGCCAACCTGCTGCTGGCCGGTATCGATGTGATCGCAACGGGTAGTTCGTTTATCGATGTCAAAGCGTTCGATCCGACACGCGCCGCGGACATCGACGCGGCATGCCGACGGGGCGGCGCTACGTTCCTCGGTGTGGGTATCTTCCCAGGCTTCTGGGGAGAAGCGGTGGCGCCGGTGCTGTCCCGGCTGTCGGCCGGGTGCAACAGGATCACGGTGCGCGAATCGCTGTCTTACGCCGGATACCCAAGTCGGGAGATGCTCGTCGATGTGATGGGGTACGGTCAGCCGCCGCAATCCACGGCGCCGCTGTTGAGCGACCCCGCACGTGCCAGCGGTGCATTCATCGCCACCGCCACCGTTCTGGCCCGGGCGCTGGGTCTCGAAATCGTTGCGGTCGAACCATTCCGGGAGACGGCAGTTACCCGAGCCGCTCTGAACGTGGCCGCCGGCGAGATCGCGGCAGGCACCGTGGCGGCGATGAAACTGGGCGTATGCGCGGACTGCGGCCCGGTGACCATCGTCGTCGAGCATGTCACCTGGCTTGACGACGGGGTCGCCCCCGAGTGGTCGACCGATGAGGGCTACCAGATCGAATTCGATGGCGCGCCAACGATGCGGTGCAACCTCGTGCTCGGCAATTCTGGCGAGAATCGCACCGAGATGGGTTGTTTGGCAACGGCAATGCATGCAGTGCACGCGATCGAATTTGTCACCGCGGCGCCGGCGGGTGTCGTGGATCTGGCCGAGACAACTTCGATCACGGGAGGACGCGCATGGCCGCAGAGGTGACCCCGGCGCGGGTCGGCTTGCTCATCGACTACCTCGATAAAGACGGCGGCTTTGACGACACGATCCTGCCCTCGCTCCAGCTGGTCGCCGACGACTATCTGCAGCGGGGTATCCTCGAGCGCCCCGTCGAATTCGTCGTGCGAGCCGTGCAAGGTTTGCCCAACGGTTCGTTCCGCGCGGTTCGTGACGCGTTCTACGAACTCCTCGCGGAAGACGCCTTGGTGATCTTTGGTCCGTGGGTTTCCGAGAACGGCGTCGCGCTGCGACCGCACGTCGAAAAGGCCGCCGAGGTACCGATCATCACGATGGGTGCCTCGGAAAGCATGCTGGGCGAGTGGGTGTTCGGGTTGCCCGCCGGGTCGATGGAAGAAGAGCCCATCATCATGGCCACGGTGGCCGTCCTGGACGGTTGCCGTACCGCGGGTCTCGCCTTCGAGGATTCCCTGATCGGTCGCGAGTATCTGAGGACGGCACGATTCGCCTGCGAACAGGCCGGGTTGACGATCACCGCCGAAGTGGCTGTCCCACAAGTCGAAGCGGACAAACGTGCGGCGATGGCCACTCTGGCCGCCGACAAGCCCGACGCCCTGATGCACGTCGGTTTCGGTCTGGGACTCATCGGAATGAATGAGGCGCTCGAGGCGGTCGGCTGGTCACCGCACCGCTACACCACCACGGCTTTCGAATTCGCCGCCACCGGGGACTGGTGGCGGCACCAGCTGGCCGGCTGGATCGGGCTGGATCAGTACGACGAGCGCAACCTCGTCGCACGGGAGTTCCTGGATCGATTTGAAGACAGGCACGGTCGGCGACCTGAGTATTTCTTTCCGATTTACTGCTACGACGTCGGCCGGCTGATGATGACCGCGCTTGCGACGGCGCGTCCGCTGAGCGGCCCCGCGGTCAAAGAGGCGCTGGAGCGGATCAAGATGCTTCCCGCCGCCAGCGGAGCGCCGGGCACGCGACTGCGCTTCGGCAAATTCATCCGGCACGGGTGGATGGGCAGTGAGTTTCTGGTGGCCCGCCGCGTGCTGCCCGACGGCAGCAGGTCGGTGCTGCACGCCACGATCGAGGGTCTCATCGAGCCGCCGGCCCATGCGTCGAGATCGCCGGTCGGGGACGGTTGAGCAGGAGTTCGCCTGTGACAGAACAGCATCCCGGCGAGATATTCGATCTGACGGATCGTGTCGCGGTCGTCACCGGTTCTAGCCGCGGTATCGGGCGGGCCATCCTGGAGGGCTTGTCACGGGCAGGCGCTTCGGTGGTGGTGTCCAGCCGAAAGCAAGATCGCTGCGAAGAGGTCGCAGCACAGATCCGGGCGGCCGGAGGAAAGGCCGTCGGAATCGCCTGTCACGTCGGTGATTGGGACGCCGTACCGGATTTCGTCGACACGGTCGTCGACCAGTTCGGACGCATCGACGTGCTGTTCAACAACGCCGGAATCAACCCCACGGTACAGGACGTCAACGTCGTCTCAGTCGAGTTGTGGCGCAAGGTATTCAACGTGAACGTCGAGGGTGCGTTGCGGATGAGCCAGTGCGTTGCGCCTGTTATGCGCGACGGCGGGGGCGGCAGCATCGTCAATGTTGGTTCCATGGAGGGCTATTGCCCGTCACACCCACGCTCGGTCGCGTACGGCGCGTCCAAGGCTGCGCTGCGCAACCTCACGGTGTCGATGGCCAAAACATGGTCGCCGTGGGCGGTGCGGGTCAACCTGCTGTGTCCGGGCCCGTTTGCGACCGAGATGCTGCTCGAGGCCGAGCAGGCTTTCCCGGGTTCGCTGGACATGCTGGCCGGTATGAACCCGCAAAACCGTGTCGCCGGGCTTCGTGAAATCGTCGGCCCCGCATTGTATTTGGCGAGCGACGCGTCATCCTTCGTTACCGGAGACGACATCGCCGTCAGCGGAGGTATGCGTAAGTAGTCGAATCCGACTCTAACCGTTGCCGCGGGTTGCGTCGGCCAGAGCGTTCGCAACGCGGTCGCCACTCTGATGATGGCTGAGGGCGCGGATGGACACGTCATGGCCGTCCGCCGCCTGGCGGAGCGCGCCCACCGTGGCCTGCTCGCGCGGAAGGTGGGCGAACGGGTCGAACGAGTACCAACGCATGGCGTTTTCGTGGGTCATCTTGTTGATGTCAGTTTCCGAGACGCCGTGGCCGCTGAGAACATCCCAAAGTTGTTCG
>Ga0182030_10004973_pt1 | contig 28299 bp, 39 predicted proteins | sample 812S3MmetaG_FD_121299 | JGI IMG/M metagenome (GOLD analysis project Ga0182030, IMG submission 121299) | Permafrost microbial communities from Stordalen Mire, Sweden - 812S3M metaG (Illumina Assembly) | ecosystem: Environmental > Terrestrial > Soil > Wetlands > Permafrost | place: Sweden... | reverse complement strand
TGCAAGGTCGATATCGTCAAGGCCTTGTCCATCTCGAAGGCCTTCAACAAATAGTCGAGTTACGAGGCGGGGTATCTGAGTTTACAAAAGGCAACCGTAGTTTGGCCCTAAAAATATTCAGGTAACTAGTTCGCGTAGAGCCTCTTTTTTCTCTGCACATGAATGCTGACATTAAGACTAAGAGCCGATCTCGAATTTGCCCTTCATCTGGGCTCAAAGACAAGATTCAACATCGAAGATGTTAAGCTTGGCAGCACTACCATAGTCGGGATTTCCAGCCGCTTTAGAAAACAGGATGAGACTGAAGTTCTGAAATCAGCGTTCTTGAGAAACTTGAGCTCGGACCTTCAAAGCCTTTTCATGGATATAACAGATCTTGTACAGCTGCTCAATGATGCTGGCGCGGGGCACAGACCCAAAATCAACTGCTACACGTTCCATGAAACCCTCATATTGCTCGGATATCAGATCGTCGACTTAAGTCCCTTGGGCGGGCCCCGTCCCAAGAATCGTCTCGAAAATGCGGTTCACTTGGGGCTGACGGCATTCATCTTAACGTTCATGCGGGGGCTCGATCATAAGATTATAGATGCCCCGCTTCTGTATAATGCAGCACGGATAGCGGCTCAAGAATCTTTTGATGATGAAGAAAACCAAGAAGTACTGCTTTGGCTGTTGTTCATTGGAGGAGCTTCGATCTTTACACAGCTTGACGATATTTGGTTGATTGTCAAGACAAAGGCAATAATGCAGACCCTTGGCCTCCACACTTGGAGGGATGTATCCCAAACGCTTGCCAAATTTCCGTGGGTGAGCGCTGTCCACGACAATGCATGCCACTGGGAAAGATTAAACTTCTCAAAAACACCAACAGGCGAAATTAGGTGAAACTAATCAACAATCAAATTCAAAAATCTTTCCTCGTCATAGATGCTTCTTCAAAAATTCAAGCAAGGACAGATAATTGAAAGATAGATTGTCTTCAGGAATGTAGCACTACATGTTGGTTGCCCTCTGGCCATAACTGAGGTCGCCAAATGAACAGATCAGCTGTCACTATTCCTCCAGTATTTTCTTCACACAACCTGGCTCAATCGATTCAAGCTCCTTGGCAATCACTTCCCAGACGCGCTTCTGCGAAACCTTGCCTTCTTCGTCCGTGATCCAGCTGGGCACTTTATCCCTTGAATAACACCCATATTAGCATAATACCTCGAAACGCGACCATATAGCAACGATTCTGACTTACTCTGCAATCTCACAAGAATCAAGGAAGCATCCATGACTCTCTTTCCCCGCAACAGCACCGTGCAAAAGTGTCCGACTCCCATCCTCGGCCGTCCGGCCAAACTTTTCACGCTGGATATCGAGCTGCTCACGAAACGCGGGCGGAGCGCTACGGCTCAGATCGGTCTTGCATAGTCCGGGACAGACGGCATTCATAACAACACCAGTGCGCGATACAGCGAGCAAAGGGGTGAGATGACGGATCGCCAGGACTTCCAAGAGTTTAGATAAGGGATATCTAGAAGTTCGGGTATTAGCTCTAGGCAAAGGGGCAGTGGCAATTATTTCTCAATGCTTCTTACGTTTTCAATATTACTATATCCTCGGTATCTATTTTGGCGATCGGGTCATCTTTGATTTTGTTCCATTCTTCTTCGCAATCGAAGCTCACTCTGCTCGTGACGACGACAAGATGAGGCAGGATACCAAAGCGCCGTGCACTCTCGCTCATCTTCGGTAGCAGCAAGACTCCAAGCAGGAATGTACTTATGACATTGACCGTGATGGTCACCAAGTGCCCCTCAGCCTGAACTCTCTGAGAAACTGCTACTCCCGCATTTTCGATCAGCGCATCGATACGATCCAGCTCTTTAATGGCCCGCTTTGCGAATACCTTGACTGAGTCGTAGCTGGCAAGATCGAGTGCCCAAACTTTGGCGACGTTAAATTTCCCTGTAGCTAGTTCGATCTCCGATTTGGCAGTTTCGCCCAAACTGACGTTGCGGACGCCCATGATGACCTTTGCAGCACCGAGCGCTACCAGGTGTTTGGCCGCCTCAAATCCTAGCCCGGTATTTGAGCCCGTGACAATGTAAATACCACCCGAGCATGTCTCATTCGTGGCAAAGAGGGGGAGATTGCGGGGTTGAGTAGCGACTGCGGCGGCCATAGTTGTTGAATGGTTGGTATTGGGAGGCTTTACGGGTTTAAGAAGGGGAGATCTCTTATAATGAATCAATGAGATAGAGTTGCTGCGAAAGAGAGGTTACGTTTGGAAGTTTCTGCTTTTCGGCAGATGGCAACACCCTTATATATATCCTCAGGAATTATCAGTTTCAGTAGGCTGGAACCAAGCGGGGCGAAAGACACTTCGATCAGTCGGTCTTTGGTAAAATCCGAGCGATATAAATGATAAAGTCCGGGAGATAGTCCTTATTCACTCATGTTGACATGCCATCAATACAAGTTTCAGATGGTCGATAGTTGATTCAGCGAATAGGAGAGTGGTTTCCCAATCGGGACATCGCGCTCCACACGCTCTGTATGGTGATAACATGGAAGAAACCCGCCTGTGCTATTATCCATTCCTTGCATACCATCTGTCTCCATACTGGACACTAGCCACACGATGCCTGAGCTGGGAAAGGGTCCAATCAGAGAGTGCTCTCCTAAACGGGGATAGCGCACCTACAATATTCCCGACGCATATGAGATGCCTGTTGGGGACGCCTTGCAGAATATGAAAGAATGAGAAGTTCTCATCTTGGTTCCCATTTCGTGTCTAGTCGCGCCTTCTTAAGGCCCGAGTAAAAATACAACTGATGTGTGGTCGGGTAAAATCAAGAGATAAAATGTGAAGAAACACTCGAGAATGATCTGTCTTGCGAAATATGACTACAAACGTTTTGCACAAATGAATTATGCCGTCAACACTCATGGGAGAGATGAATTAAGATCACTTTATATGATCTTGATCCATCCAGTGAAACGAACTTGGTTTCAACGAGCAATAATGGTATCGATTAGATGTACCTCCCTAACGCCCTGTACCCAGACACCTTTCTCCATCTTGTTCCCCGCCCATTCTAAAACCCAAGGAGCATCTTCAACACCATAAATACTAGACATATTATAATCCCGGCGATCGTCCGATCAATCCACATTGGCACACCGTCGGATGAGACCCCGCTGTGACGCTGTTCAACTCGCCGAGTATGTACGGTTGCCATTTGGGCTTGTGGCGGATTGATCTGGTTGACTGGTATAGATTGACTGGCAGTTGGTTGCGGAACACTCTGAGCAGGTCTAGCAGCGGGGTATGAGCTCTCAGGGACAGGCGCCGTTTGCACAAATCCCTCCGCTAATTCCGCCTCCGTTTCTTGCTCACTCAATGAGGACTGTGGCACCCTTGTAGCCTCCGCCTCTGGTTGAGTTTCCTTATTCTTCTTCTCCAAGTCCTCTTTAGACCCGATTACCAAGCCTTCCGGCACCTCCTCAACTTTCCCTTCTCCGCCGTCCCCACCTTGCTCTTGAACCTGCCTCACGCATTCCTCAAGAATCTCTTTATTTGCCCTCCCACATGTCCTACATTTCCACGCTCCGCTTGCTTCGGCACATCTCCTCCTTTCTGCCTCCGTTGTATCTAAACCACCGACTTGTCCTTTCGCATCAGTCTCCATAAATGCTCTTAGAGCCACCAATGCTGTTCTAATTCCCCATGCTGGCTGCCAACTCTCTTCGTGATGCCCACTAATGCTGAGACAAATCTCGCGGTTCGGTTCGAATCGTCCAGATGGGGTGAGGAAGCGGAAAGATGGGGGTCGAAGCGGATACGTCGGAGGGAGGACTATGCGGCCGTGGTAGATACCCGCAGAGAAAGATGAGGAGGGGGGACCGCGGAGGGTGAAGTGCCATTCGAAAAGGTCTGAATCGGAGGCGGGTGAGGCATGATAATCTGGGGAGGGAGTTGTAGAGAGCTCGGACGCTTCACGGACTGTGCTTGTTAGTATCGAGACTAAATGGAGGGGAGAATGACGAACGGATTCGTTTTATCGTTGGGGATTTGGAGTTGAACTTGGGCGTCGCCATCGCAGAAGCTGTAAAGAGAAATAAAAGGGTTGAAAGAGGGGACAATAATTATCTTGATATTTTGGAGGGTTTGTGGCGAAGTTCAAATAGGACAGCTTGACATTCGCAATTGAACTTCGAGCTTCGATAAGACGACCCGTTAAACGGACCTAGTCACGTGTGGCAAGGCTGTGCCAGATTAATAAAGGTAAGACCAGGAATGGACATCTGATGATGAATTTAAAGGTACACAAGATACAGGGCATTTCACTTCGTTTTCTTCATTGTCTTGCGCAAGATACTGGGTATTATACAATGTGGCAACATGAAACTCCACCCTTGAAACTCTCAATCAACGCCATCATCCTGACCATCCCAGCCTCTCGCATCATCCTTCTGTCTAGCTAGAGTATTTCCCAATAAAGTGTTTGTCACTATCCCAACTCTTTGCGGCCAACCTGCGGCAGCTTTGCGATCTAACGCCCTTTGTTCAGCTTCATCCTCATCACTGCTCACTTCGTAATCATCCTCGTCGGGGCGCTGTAAAGTCTGCATAGAAACAGCCTGATCCGATCCATCCGCATAATCTTCTTGATTCCTCCCCAAAATCTTATCCGCTTTCGGAGACCGACTGGGATATGCAACGTAATGTCTTCCAGCTCCATCTTGAGGAGGAGGATGATATGTCTCCTCTCCCCACCCAGCTTGACTTTCCCTGAGTCGCTGTTCCTGACGCTGCCTAGCTATTCTTTCTCTAGCCTCCATCCACTTCGGACTCGGTTCCCAACTCCATCCATCTCCTGTAGTATTGCAAATTGGTATCGCCCATAAAGCTTTCTTTGGACCGAAGAGATGCAGTAAATTCCTCCTCCATCCCAGATCAAATGCACTGGGTAGCTTCTCCGAATCCTGTTCATCGAGATATTCTTCGTATCTAGCTCTCGCTCGTTCCCGTTCCATCGCATCATATGTTTGGTGTCGCTGTTCGCCATTCGCGATGTATGCGTCCGGATGCTGCATCGCGGCGGGGAAAGGGTCAGCCTGACGGAATCCATCTCCGTTACCTTGCGTAATATGCTGGTGTTGCATAGATTTCCTCAAGGGTGATAAGTATCTAGTTTTTTCCAAACATTCTATCGTGGTCTGGCCTCTCGATGCAAGCAGAATATGCCACCCAGTAAAACCTGCCAACACGAGTCCGATTATCCCTGAAATAACAGCCAGCATAACGTAGTTGACTGGCATTAGGCTCTCCGTAGATTGTCCTTCGTTCAATATCTCCCTCCAAACCCACGTTGCCGAGACGCCGAAGCACAAGAAGCAGAATAATGTTGTGTATATTAGGAATAGGAGGAAAGCCTTGTAGTTTCGTAACCCTACGCAAGTTGCCAACCATGGACAATGATGATCCATCTTCAAAACGCACTTCCGACACGTCGAGCAATGGTGTGCGCGATCTGGTTTCCTCGCCTGGCATTTCTTACAGAAACGTAATTCGCCGTTTGCTTTGACGGTAAAATTTGTGGCTGCCGGCGGAGTATATGTAGGAAGAGAACTATATCCATTATTCGAACTTGTCGTAGTTCCTGGACTCGTAAAGACAGCCGTGGTGTATGACCAGTTGAGGAGGAGATAGAATGCTATTCCGAGCAACGACGTTCCAGTACCTGCAACACGATCAGCTACCGCAAGAAACCCTTGTTGAATTAGACTGACCCAGCCATGATCCCTTCGCGAGGAAACCAATAGTTGCCTCAACCCAGACTGCCCAAGAAGTTATGCTGTACACGAAAAGGAGAGGGAAGTAGGTAGCTCCAATACAACAATAACGCTCGCACTTCCTCGCCCATTTTCGAGGCATTATTGGTTGTGATGTCGAAGGACTTGGAGGCGATAGATCTGCCATTACCATTCGGGGGTCATCGATTCATGATGTGAGGATGTTGATGGGGTTGGTAAGGGGGTCTGGGAGGCTGAGCTGCTGACGAAACCGTTCGGGAGTTACCGCGACTTATGAAACATGCTCCGACGACGACTCTTTGCGTTATTCTCTCCAAAATATATACTCACTCTTCTGTCCTCGAGTTCAGAGTTCAGTCTGTTTCCCGGGCAGTAAATCACCTCACGGTAATTCTCTTCGTCAAAGGTTTTTTTTTAGGATGGGGTAGCCAAGATTGAGGCTATCAATATACCACTGGCCAACCTGGGAGAGGGGACACTGGGTGGAGAGGACACTGGGTAGAGCGAATGATGGGGAGAGTAAATGCTGAGTGGAGGAATCTATGACTCTGTGAGCCACGCCGTTGTTCGTGCCAGGCTCGTCCAATATTCAGAGTGTTGAGGAAACCATTTGGATAGAATCTATGCGGTCTGCTTGCCCAATCATGCCTTGCCAAGGGCTGGAAGTTACCTAGATAAGTAATTTCTGTCCTGCGAATTATCTTCCAATTCTCATGCCAGTCTCGCCATCTTGGTTACTGTATAATATATCAACGAAAGGGCCACATTCTTCAAGTTCCATATTAAGTGAAGTGGGTTCCTGGCATATCCCATATATCACATATGTCCCATATATTCCATATATTCCATATATTCCAAGAATCTCGCTATTCTGGTGATAATGAATCTGAAATGATTTTGGAGAGCAATAATATTGTCCGGCTTGCACCTTCCTCTTGTCATCAATTTTGTCTTCTACTTCTCTCTATCTGCCCGACCTAGATTGCCGATCAAGATTCCTTGCTCAAGAAGCTCAATACTCTTCGATCAACAAGACTTGCTTTACAAACAAATCTTCATCGCAGTGAATCGATTATCACTAGACCAAGGTTGAATTTGAATTTCAACTCGACCTGCGAATATATCCTCACTTTTGATCTCGCTTGTCATTCATCAACACACCCATCTCGTCCGCCAAGACGAGGGACTAGTGCCATCTCGCTCAATATATCAATCTTTACACTCTCCCTCTCCCCCTTCTTTAAGCTCTCTTCTTCAACATCGACAACGAGCTGATCTTCGGTGCATACCCGCCTCAGGCCAAGACCTGATCCCCTCGATCTCCTTTGATCTCTTCTCTGCTCTTCTTTTCTCTTCAAGAGCCTTCGATCTCCCCCCAGAAAACTTATCATTCAAGTCGAAATATCGGTCAACTCCAAGATGGCTCCCCTGCATAGATGCCAACTGTGCAATACCACCTTTGCCAGCTGGGATGCCTTTCACTCTCACAAGGTCTTCTCCTCAAAGCACATCACCTGCGTTGTGTGCAGCATTGACTTCAAGACTACGGGTGGTGCCAAAAGACATCAAGTCCAGGTTTGCCCTCCAGCTTCTACGGTGAATTGAATATGCTAACCCAGCCCAGGCTCATGCTGCGGAGCAGAACTTGCCTTGCCCTGGATGTCGCAAGGTTTTCACCCGTGTTGGAGGTCTCATGGTAAGTCTACTCACCTTCGCTGCTCTTCGACCTGATGGAATCTGACATCCCTCCAGAGCCATATTGAACAAAGTGAATGCCCAGCCATCAATGCCGAAGGTAACTACCACAAGCGTCGAGCCCGAGTCGAAGCAAACACTGGTCAGTTCGATAAGATTCGTGCTGCACACGAATGGGGTGCTGGAAAAGTCGATATTGGTCACATTCCGAAGGATAGCGAGCCAGATCTGACTTGGTTAACGACGAGCGCCAACGTCGAAAAGGAAGAGGCGCCCACTATTGACAACTCTGGTCAGCGTCAGGATGCCGTCCAACGCCACCCAACTGCTCCGATGACCAATATCAAACGACAGGTATCCTCTGCCAAGCCCGCCGACCCGAATGTCTTCCAGACTCTTATTGCACGCAAGGCCGAATCCTCCATCAATCGGATCCAAGCTGCTCAACCTTCCGGATCTATAATCTTGAACAGCCCACAAGCTCACATAGCCCAGAGTGCTTCGCTTCCTGGCCAAAATAGTCGTGACCCATCAGCCCAAGCCTCCCAGGTATCGACCACTCCCTCGATTCCAGTATCCGACGATGATGATCTCATCAGCTTCAGCGCTGCACTTAATGCACCATGGGGTGAGCCTGTCACAGATCCAGCGACCACTCGCATCGCCCCTTCGCCGCGAGGACTTGACCAATTCCCTGCGCTGACTTCTTTCCCCGGTAATCGCTCTCAAATTGGTCGCAAAGCCCCTAATATCATGGACGAGCCTCTTCAATATGATCAAAAGGTTTTACCAACGGCGGCACCGAAAGTTAAACCGGTTACATCTTCTGCTCCATCTTGGGACTTCCCTAAGAAGCAATCCACTCCCGAAGCTGTCGCATCTAATCTTGTCGTTCAACCAAAGCATCCCATTCTTCCAACCATTCCCCTTACTGGTAGTGCATGGTCCACTCAGAAGAACCTGTTTCCCGATGCTCCGCCTGCTGTTGCTCCTCCCACGGAACTCCTTGAGAAACTCCAGGTATCGCAGGTCACCAAACCTGCTGATCCGGCAAGCAGTGACCACGCCCTCTTCGACCCAACTTCTCCCAGTTTCAACCCGAGTACATACTTCGTGGTCTTCTCCAGAAAGTACAAGTGTCCGCATAAAGGTTGCCCGTGAGTGATCTCAATCCCACAACGTGGTTGATACTAACAATTAGATAGAAAGAGCTTCCCTAGCCAATCCGGTTTTATCCAACATCTCAAATCTCCCGCTCATGTCGCAGACAATCAGAAGCTGAAGTGTCCCAAATGCTATCGCTATTTCGCCAGTGCCACCGCGCTCACCCAGCACGCTGAGTCCCAGGGAGTTCGGTGCATGCTTCGTGAAACTGACCAATACGGAGAGTACATCCTGGAAATCACCGCCAGCACTGCAACTACGGCAGGCCGACACGATGACAATACGATTAAATATGCAACCATGATCGGTAATTCCAACCTCACGCCTGCTCAGAGAGTTGCGGAAGCCAACGAAGCAGTGCTCAGAAAGGTGGAGTTGGCGAAGGCAAACTACTGGGACACGAGAAAGGGCAAGGAGAAGTGGTAAATCCCATTCGGTTTGTAATGTCTCTCATCCATCCATATACTACCGCCTGACTTTCGTTTCTTTTCTCGGAAGACTGGTCTAACTTTCCACAAAGTCCTCTCGGCATTATTCGCAGAAAATTTCTTTAACAATGTGATCATTAAAGACCGCCTAGAAGGTATCCAAAGCGGCGGTCTGTCCGATTCATCATAGCAATCTTCGCTAATAGTAGTCTGGGTTGAGACTGCTTCTTTTCGCCGAACGGCTGGCTTGCTGGTCCTGTTTCCTTTTCAAGCCCATTTCAATTTTATCACATGCTCGTGATGCTAATTAAAAAACTTTCTTCTGATCCATCATGTGGGCCAGGATTACATTCTTCTTCTGTATTGGGCCTTTTTCAATTGTCATCTCTGCAAAGTTCCCCATCACCTAAGATAATTGAAAATAAACGCCTTTTGTAACTTCTTTGTATTATCTGTGACTGAATGTTCCAAGTGTGACTCTTGTAAGGTTATCTTGGCTTAATGATCAATCACTTCATGATTCACTAAAGTCAGTTCTTGATGAAAATTACATTCACGGCTTCGGACAGACACGTTGCTGGGCTTTGAAGCTTTAATTCCCCTGTTTCCTGCAAACTCCCCTCGCATCCCCAGTTCAACCAGGCCACCCACTAAAACCCCGTCGCAATAGATGCCAAACACCCTCGTACCATCTATCTTTCAAAATGCGGAATATCACACCCGCCAGTACCTCCTTGTCTAGCGGACTCTACGCAGCTCTATCACTAATCAATACTGCCAAGTTAGAACAAAACCTCGAAGTCCTCCTTTTTCGACCTGACTTTACAGATCCTCCACTCAGACATGCTGCTTCAATCCTTCTGGATGCTATTATCCCATCCATGGTACGTTCGAGAACGGGAAATGAGTTAGTTAGGATAACGAACGAGGAGTTGGTTCGCAATATGAAGATGTTGGTGGAGATTTATGGAGCACAGGAGAAACTCGAGGGTCATGGAGAGAGACGTAATAGAAGGCAAGGAGAAGGGGTTGAGGAGATCACGAGATCCAGCGACGCCGGCCCCAGCAATGCCTCTAAACTGCCTGTCCCTATTCCTCGCTCTATTCCTCGCCCTTCTACAACGGTAAAAAGTATGAAGCAAGGATGGGAGACTCAGAGAGAAATTGCAGAACTAGTGGAGGAGCAGAACAGAATTTCTGGTTCTCTTTCTAAGATTGGTAAGTATTCAAATGATTGTGGATTTGAGCTAAACTTACATGACCAAAGACAGCAGCAAATTGACTAAATCAACCGGTCAAAGTACACCGCTTCCGGCAGTTAAAGATACCAACGTTCCAAGAACAGAGAGGAAACAAAACCCCCCTATTGGTGTCAAGCCAAGTGATAACCAAGCCAGGAGCAACAAGAGAGAAATACCAGCCTACGTACCAAAGTCAGTCGAGAATGGGAAGAATGCTGGAAAAGGAGTTGGGAAATCTCCAAGCCCGGCGGTGGTCGAACCGAAGCAAGCACCAACGAAGAAAATAGTGATGGGCAATTATAGACCGCCTACTGTAGAAGACGTCAAGGATGATGATCAGATCGAATGAGTTTGGGAGTTTTGGGACTTGGCTGCATCTCTATCGTTGAACTTCATAAGGGGGTGATGCACTTTATAGACCTGATATAAATCAATGGTTTCAATTCTCAATTTAATATGATTGAGTGACATATCGCCTTAGCCATGTCAAAACTCCAGCCTCCGTTCATTACTTGTTGATATTGAAAGGTTTACAATCTATAGCACGTTCCAAATCTGCCACTAGAATTCCGACGCCATCAGATAACCCTGCTCCCTTCTGCCTTTCGCTCATGACCCTTCCCCACTTTATCCCCCTTCCTCCCCAACGACCTAAAAGCAAAACATCAGCGTCCACGCCCCAAAAATCCAAATCCAAATCACTTACCCCCAGACCCACTCTACAGCATCAACTCCCTTCCCCATCAAACTCGTCAAAAGACTTTTCTCCGGCCTCGAATACCAAACATGCTGCCTATTCCGTACCAATGTCCCACTTCCACCCTTAATGGCTGCCCCATCCCCAAACTCATCCAGAACCCGACTATAAATCTTCAACTCGCCCCACGAAACAATGACAGGATCGAAACGCGGCGCTTTAACGACCATAGGGAGGAAGCAGTAGAAGAACGCTAAAAGCTCCTGATATTGGGCATCAGAGATTAGACCGCGTTTATCCTGGATTTTGTCAGTGTTGTGGGTTAAATGGGAAGGGGGGAGGGAGAGGGTACGGCTTGCACGACTTTGTCGAAGAGTTTGCCAAGATTGGTCTTCCAAACTCGGGCGCATACTTTCTTGGAGAATTCGTCGAATTCTTTTTGGGTCGGTCGATGGGCTGTGACTGGGCTTGGCTGCTCGGGCGGTCGCATAGATGAGGTTCGGATTGGGGGGTCTTCTGCATTTTGAGAAAGCTCTGGCTGTGATGGAGAGTTGAGGTTGAGTTGCTGTAGCGGAACTTGCTCATTTGAGGTTGAGTTGTGAGGTGGCGAGTTTGGTTTCACTGGGAATCGATTCCCCTGCTTGGCGCTGCGGCGTAGATTATGTGAGGTTCTCGGATGTCTGGAAGACGGAGGAGCATTAGGGGCGGAAGGCGGCGCTTTTTGCTGTGATTTGTCACGAGATGGATCTGTTGCCTCTGCACTTGATGGTCCGTTAGGAGGGATAACTGAATGAGGATGAAGTCCACCGGACATTTCGTAGGGATTAAGTGCTGGCATGTTGATAAAGGTATTTCATATTCAAGCAACAATAGAAGTATAGTTTGATTTAGCAAAACCAAAGCAGGAATTGTACTTATTCTAAGTCTCCATGAACATTCACATATTTAACACAGTAATGCAATGACCAAAAGCATGAAAAACGAATCCTTGTATCCGAAACGGGGTATCATTCGTAAATCGTGAATCATCTATCCTCAATCTGTGCTGAACACAACGTGATTCTCTCACCAAGTAACTCCAACTGTACCTTTATATCGGCATCATTCTTAGCTCCCAATCCAACCAAGGCCTTCTTCTGCGCACTCCTCAGAGGACCTAAGTATATTTCCTCCACAACTGCCATCATACCTGGCGGAATAACGTGTGAATATTGTGTCCCCGCAATGAAGTAGAGAAAGTTCACAACGCCCATGTGAAATGGGAACACCTGTTCCAGCTCCTGGATCAGTTCTTCCTCACTCGCTTCATCGAGAGCTGACGTATCTGGGAATAAGTAAGGTTGAGCCGCGGCGAGAGCGACCGTCGTTCCAAAGACATTTTCGGATTTCCTCTCTTGGGTTGTGATGATCTCCTCCTTCAACCATGAGACAGCGGAAGCTTTGAGACCATCATACGGACAATTTTCCAAAGTATCCGTAATGAAAGTTAAGCGAAGTCGGTCAACCGGATGGGCATGAAGAATTGACGATGTGAGGACGTGGGCTGCATACCGAAGAGTCGGCGAGGGAGTGTTCGCAGATAGCAGCGAAAGGGATTGTATCTGTTGGAGAAAGTCTTCATCTTCAAGAGGCCCAGACACAAATTTGTTCGAGTTCTCCAACCAAAGTCCAATGGCCAATATAGCGTCAATGACTCCGGGCTCTTCTCCGCCAATACTGCTGGGACTGTCTGTGCTGATGAAATGCTTTACCAATTTAGCATGATCGGGGAATATCGAAATTGTTGGCAATGAGATTGTAGACCCAAATAACACGGACGAAAATATCAGAGAAGTAATGAGGAAGAGTGAGCCAGCTTGAGAAAGAGGTATCTCCCCTGGCGAGGTCGGGTAATTCTCTTCTTCGTCGTATTCCGCCGGGTGGGAATCCGTTCTATAGATAGCATTAAATAGCACCGTAAAATCAGACAGCCCAAGATCTCTTAGAAGTGCCTATCAATTGTCAGGTGTGCAATTCAAGCGGGCAGGAAACCCACCACAAGCTGTCCAGCGATGGTATCTCGGGTGACTAGAACTGGTTCCTCCTTGAACGATTCGCTCAGGCTCTTCTTGCCGGAAACTACTTTTGATGGCTCGAATGATTCTTGTAACCTTGCCGCCCATTCTAGAGAATTGCTGTTTACATATTCTTCCAATATATGTGTCACGAAAGATTGTAGGAGTTTGTTCTGTATCGCAGCCTCGTTTGGATCTTCATCTTGGGCCTCAGGATCTGGTGCGGATTTCCCACTATTTTGCGACGTAGTAGGTATCTTGAGACTCGACTTTCGACCAGGGAGAGGCGGACGTTTCTTTCCAGAGATGGTGTGTACGAACGATATAACAGCGAGTGTTGCCTGGTTGGAAGGACGGAACGCAGTGAGAATGGCCATCAAAGAGGTAGACAAGAATCGTGAAGGATATTTCGTCTTGATTCGGGGATGTACAATTGCGAGAAGGTTGAGCAACAAGCAGAATTTATCGATGCCAGAGGGCTCAAGAGCCCTGGAGGCACTCGCAGACCCCTCTTTGGGTTCCTGCACAGCTGAATCCAACTCTAACAATTGTATGGCCTCTGTGACTTTTAGAACCACCTCTCTGGGATTGCCGAGGCGCGCAATTGTAGCTAGACATGATTCGGAGCCAGGTAAGGGAAGAAGCAAATGTATCAAGTCCCAACCGATGTTCTGCGTCAAATCAACATCTTGGAGGAGGTCGTTCAAGGTGGGGAGGATGTCAGGAGAGAGGTGAGATTCGAGAATCGTGAGGTAGGTGATGTAGTCCGATGCTGGCGGTAAGCTCTCAGTAATAGCTGTGATCGATTCGGATGCCATGATTGCGGCAGAGATGTGAGGTTGGAGATATGTTCGTGGGTTGTGAGGGCTGTGAAGGCTGGGCTGTGAAGGCGAAGAGGGGAAATTGGCTGAAAGTAGCCTTGGTTCTTAGCGCAAGGCTGAGATGGCACGTGACTGAACAGAACAAGTAGAGGTCAACTCTCTCTCGGCGACGTGTAAACACTTCAACCTAAGCATTGACGCTGCAGCTCTTGTGCTGCTTTCTTCTCAATCTATAAATTATATCCTCATTTAAAGGTTTCTTTCGTCTATCTGTTCATCATTTGAGACCGGATAGGACGGCTGAGCATTATCATCTTTCTACATCCTGTCAACTCTCTCTTTTGCGTGAACTGCCCAGATACAATTCACCCCGTTCCAGAGATGCTACGGAGGCCAATGATCTATGCATCGCATAATCGCAGCGAACGGCTTACGGTGAGTCTCACTGCATCTGTTAAGGTGTGAACCCTGGCACTGCATCATCAGTCCGATCTGCGGCCGGTTATGCACCGATGAAAATACTAGTAAGCTTCTCTGGTAGGTCCTTTCTCTCTATATGACAGCTGGAAATGGTACGCCTGCGAAATACACCGCCAGCATTGTTGGCTAGTATCCCAGCAAAGCCAGCATTCAGATGCAGTATTAAATGTGAGTCAATTGTTCTTCGTAGGAACTTGTACTAACCTCCGAAATAGCGTCGAGTTTTACACAACGAAGGTACAATAGCAGTGGCATATCCAAATACACAACCGCCCTCTTCCTTCGTATACCTCTCCGAACTCCAGCGACCTGGAGCTTTGCTGCAAGAAATCGAACCATGGCGACACTTCAAGAACCAACCCCGGAACAAGCGGTGTCGCTTTTCAAAGAGATAGAGGATCTTTTCCCACACAAGACACTAGGGGGTGATAAATGGTATCTGGTTGCTGTGAGTTCAATATCCATCACTATTTTACGTTCTGACGGTAGAAGTTGTCTGCCCTCGTATGCGTGGAGCCGGACCTTGTTGCAACGCTATATACCTACCTCATCAATAAGCCCGAATTCGAAACTTCCGAGTCTCGAAAAGCTCTCGTTCGACGTCTTCGCGAAGCTCTGGTCAAGAATGTATCTCTGCAAGGAGTGTGCAAACCTATTGAAGCAATCGTTGGCATCACCAAGGTGGAGAAGCCAGAGGATCGGGATTTTTCGTTCTCCAGGTTCCACATTTTCCTAACTAGTCGCATCCCGCCACTAATGCATGCATAGGGAACATTGGAAAGCCGGGCCAGAGAATCGTGCAAGAGGAGAGGAGTGGTTGAATGCAATATATAAGAAGAATCTATCAACTGCAACCGATCACTTTCTTGCTCACAAGGATTTTGATTTCATTAGCAGAGAGATCACGTATGGGCTCTACCTTTCGGATCACAGCATTTTAGGACCTATTGAAACTGAATTGGTTGTACTTTCGGGGATCATGATTCAAAACCTTCCATTGGAAACTGCATGGCATCTGCGGGGAACACGGAGGGTCGGCGTCAGCAAAGAAGACGTGGAATTGGTTCAACAATGCGTAGGTCATCGAACTGTTAGGTAAGACTCTTTCTGACCTTTTTTAGATTGAACTAGTCGCCAAATTTGGCGGCAGGAGGTTGCACAAGGTCCCTCGGGTGGCAGATGTTGAGGCGGAGGTATAGGGGGAATTACTTCGACCGCGAACATTCGACAATCATATTAGACTAATAACCGTAACGTTGATTTTTCTCCCTGGACTTTGGGCAAGTTCGTGTGTGATGTATTATAGAAAAATTGGACTTAATTTGGCTCCATGAGTCCAGATACCAAGTCTCACCCCACTGGTAGAAGTGCAAGTTATGAATTTTCCTTGAATTCTGCCCGCAAAGTGTGCTGCGAATGGGTCCTTTGTTTCATTGCCATATTCATTGGATCTTGAAACATTGATTTTATTTCCTTTCTTTATTTTCGACTTCCCGATGGGTTTTGCTCAATTGTCCTATCAAACAGACCCAACAATTACGAGCCTCATACATGCAATCCAATACTCCTCGTGCATCGATGCTGCAGACTGCATACCCGATATGATGAGAAATAAATGTAGGACAATCTCTCGGTTATTAATCATACATGCAGAACCGCTGCTCCATCGATCCCATGAAGTATTCCATTGGGCGTGCGACGGAGCGGGTATTCAGCGTACCTATACCCGCAGCGCCAGGGTGCTACCCCATGCACCCAGAAAACCGATTATATATCTACAACTCAATCACTCGTATCTTGTGCGCCCTCGAATTCAAGGCGGGTATTTTGAGAGAGATTGACCTGGATTGCTCTTGAGGCATGGAAGCCCCAACTTCCTGGCGTGCTGGGCTTGGGTTCATCTTAGTATCGATGATCATCCTCTCCCAGGTCTTGCTGAGGTTGCCCAATCCACTAAGATTTTACTTCTTCTTTGCATACGCTGGGATAACCCTCTTAATAGCTACCTTATACAGCTTTTTCGCCCACCCGCTCTTCTACCTGGTCGGCAGACATGATCTTGCCCAGTATACCACTTCGATGCTATGGTGGTACATAACGGCTCCTGTCGTGGGTATAAGGGTGAAGATTGAGGGAGAAGATATTCTCCAGGGGTGGGGTGGTGTGAATCGCAAGTCGTGTGTGTTTGCAGTTAATCACCAAAGTCAACTTGATGTTTTGCTGCTTGCGCGAGTAATTTTCTCCCTGCAAACCTCAAATAAGCCAGCACACTGATCTTATTTCAGCTTTGGCAGCCTCATTCTATTGCATCTGCTACTTGGTGGGTGAGGAGGATACCCGTCTACGGTACCTACCTGAGGCTATGTCGGACCATCTTTGTGGATGCTCCACGGGCCCTCAATCTCACGAATGCGACTGTCCTGGCTAGAGCAGCAGATATGTTAAGACGTGAAAGCATGAATATATACATTTTCCCGGTAATATATACCTCACGGTTTGACAGAAATCGAAATTGACAAATTAGTTAGGAGGGGACTCTCAGTCATTCCAAGAAACCCAGTCTGCTGCCATTTAAACGTGGCGCAGTAGTGATTGCTATGGAAGCTGGCAATCTCCCATTAGTGCCGATTGTGATTTCAAACTCCTCCCGGGTACTCCACGTCCCAGAGAGGCACTTTCAGAGTGGAACAATCAGAGTCAAGGTTCTGCAACCCATCGAAACTGACAGTAAAGATGGAGAGACCGAGGAGGATATGATATTGAGAGTGCTTGGGCAGTTGAAAGAGAATATGTATTTAACCCTAGAGTAAATACCCACAGCCTAAGCATCGGAACATAGGGAATATGAATGGCCCGAAGGTTTGTGGGGGGGGAATATATGGTAGATAGAAATATCGTCAGCAAATAGATAGCTTTGAGTTCCTATGCCGCTATTGGTGTTTGAACATCGCCGAACTCCACAATGCCTAATGCAGCGATCCATGCCTTGCATTTTGGCCGATTTTGGAAGAGTGCATCCTACTTCATGGCGGTAAGATCACGTAAGAAACGAAGCTCGAATAAATTTTCTTCGTGGTGAGGGATGATAGAATTTCGGTCATGCTCGAAACCGCAGATCCTTTTTAAACATGCCCTTAATTGACTGATCGCTGTGGCCATTTTCGTTGCGCAGTAGGCAATTTTTCATTGTAGAGAAGAAATATGAAAGATCTCGCATTCACCATCCATGATCGTCCTGGATTACGGTCAACACCAAGCGCAAATCTCACACTCGTGGCGGAACTACGGGCGCTGGCATCGTTGTCACTCGACCCAGTGCCTGATTATCAATGCTTCTCCCGGTCTTCCAGCGCATTGGATGACAAAATCATCATCACGGCGCACAAAAAGGCAGAAAGCAATGGCAGAGAGAAAGGACAACTGGTGGCTTTTACCTCTGCGGTGATGCTCCAGATTGAAGATCTTGATGCAGAGGTTTTCCACACCGGACTGACGATCGTACATCCATCAATCCGTCGACAAGGCCTTCTTGTCCAGCTCTTTATGAGACTACTCATTCACATCAATTCTGACTGCTCACCAGAGCAGCGGATATGGATCACGAGTCTTGCAGAAATACCCAATTCCTTAGTCCACGTCGCAACATTTATGGCAAAAGTGTTCCCGTCACCTTCAGTTCAGGAACCAAGTGAAACTCACTTATTGATAGCTCGAGCGATTAACAAAGTTCATCGTAAAAAGATGCTGATTGCACCTGGGGCAGTTTTTAACGAAGAAAACTTTGTGTTCAAGGGAAGCAACGACAGTGAGGAAGGGCGGGTTTTCCAGAAAGATTCTGATAATCCCGAATACTGGCATAGAGATCGCGTGGCAAATGATTATTATCGTGCTCTACTAAGAGGCAAGGGTGACGAGGTTCTCCAGGTAAATGAACAGAAAAGTCAGACCCCGTAAGAGATTCCAGACTGACATGGGATAACTTAGGTTGGCTTTATTGATGGGCTCAAAATCGCGAGAGGGTTAGGAGCTGTTGCGAAGCGTGGAAAACTTTGAACGCTTTAGCAGTGGACATGTATTGAAGAGGAGGATAATAGTCGCATGATGATACCGATTTGAGTGTGAAGAAGCTGAAGTTACAGCACGCCCCCGGACCCCGCTATGGCTGAAATTTTTATGGGTGCTTGTAGCGAGCGTTATTTGCAAGACTACATATGTGCCTAGGTAACCTTAAAACAACTACAATCTACTTTTGGCTCAGCCTTGTTTCTCTGCTGCATATCCTGACCACGGGTATGGCATGCTCTGGTTTTTCGATATTAGAAAGGCGTATTTATGGAAGGTGGAATGATAATTGGGCTTTACTATTGAGAACACAATGGGTCCATCAACATCGACATCGAAAGCCACGCCTTCCAAGCCAACAGGAGGGTCTGTTGTCAGAAGAATCGTCCGATTCTTCACCTTGACTGTATGCAACATCCTGTTCATGCTTATCGGCGCCTTTGTAATTCATCAATACGACCCTAGTGTGGGGTCATCGAAGGCAAATTCACAGGTACATTCCTACACCCTTCCCTCTCACTGCACAACTAAATGAGCCTAGTTCATGATCCTTAGCCATAAGCTCTCTGTCCCGATCTTCCTCGCCCAACCTTCTCTCCCAGTGTTCCTCTTTGCGTGCGTCTTCTACCTCAGCGCGCTTTCCTCCTTCCCAGTCCCTCCGAACGAAGACATATATCAAATCCACTTCCTCGCACTGGGTGCTCTCGCTGCTCATATTGGCACTACAAAATTTGGGTGGAATGAAAAATACTTGGTGGTTATGAAGTCGTTCCTACCTACCACCGTTACCGTCGCTTTGGTCCTCAGCCTGATGTTCCATTCTATTTTGAGGTCGCGAGGGCCAGGTATTGATTCAAAAGCAAAAGACAAGCCGAAGGAGAACAAAGCTTGAGAAAGCAGGATGGACTTTGCAATACGTTTCACCAAAATGAAGGTCACTGAACAAATATAAACTTTGAAGTCATGTTTGATTACCGGGTTTTCGATTTCTAGAATGTCTGGACATGGTTGCTAAGTCGCAATTCGTGACAACTTTATCACCTGTGGGCTTGCTTCTACATATTGAGCCATATGCTTGCTCTTAATTATGTAAAACAAACCTCTCCCTACATTGCAAAAGCTTTACGGCGGGGTCTCCCCGCCTATTTTCCCAACTTCGCCCAACCCTGGTGTCTCAACAAGGTTCACAAACAAAACCTACATGCCATGGCGTCAAGGATAGGTCAAGAATTGGTCCTATCATTCAAAGACATCGCGTCACGCTTTTAACTGCGGGGCTGTGTCCATCGGATTTCATAACCCCTCCTTGGGGTTTCATTGAGAGGCTGACAGTGTATATTGCGCTGCGCCTCTTTGTAGAATTTAATTTCACCGGTTTACTACCCCATCTTTGAATTAATCGCGCAGTGCTCGTATACTTCCCCTCACCAATTTAATCGCGCAGTGAAATTTCGCAAGGCGTTTTCGGTGTTTGGCACTTGCAGTTGTTCTACCTCTAGTCAATATGACTTAAAGGGCCCCTTCAACGTGGCAGGGCTGAGCATGGATATTCGTAAGTGATAGGATGTCCAGTGGATAGGTAAATATAAAAGTAACCTTGCTTGCACATTCTTGGAACACAGATCCACTTCTCTTCCCTTAGTCTGAGAACATAATTCTCAATCATAATCATGATGTTTAATTCATCCGTTAATTTATACCCCATTCTCTGGTTTATATTCTTCGTATCAGTGTCGACATCTCCAGTTCTTCCTCGCAACTCGACGCAACAATGGACATTCGCCGAGGTACTCATCCTGGAGTTACGTATCGAGGATTTGCTTATGAAAAATCTAGATCCCTCCTTCTAAGGAGCTCATATGGTATCCGTGTAACTTGGACTTCTATTGCGCAATGCTAGAGGTAGGCTTGATTCTCGCTTTTTGAATTCTTAATGATGTTAACAAAAGGTAGGTTCCCCTCGACTACACGAGACCAAGCGAAGGAGTTGCCTATGTTCCAGTCATTAAATACTCGGCAACAACGACTCCATACAAAGGCATGATCTTGACCAATCCTGGAGGGCCTGGGGGCTCTGGCGTTTCATTCCTTCTCAACTCTGTCCAGGTGGGCCTTAAAATTGGTGGATCAAATTATGATTTAGTTTCCTGGGATCCGCGAGGAGTTAACAACAGCATTCCCGTTGCAGATTGCAAGCTTTCGCCAGATTTAACAGGACGTAAGCTTAAGATTCGCAGCCAGGAGAAACTCTACGGTCCTAGCCTCGCACCGGTATACTTTGAGGAGCAATATGCCTCCGCACAAGAAATTGGCCCAGAGTGCTGGGCCTCAATTGGTGGACCGAAGGATGCGGGACCACATATGACTACCGCAACGGTCGCAAGAGACATGGTGTCTATTTTGGATGCTTTTCAGGCGAGCGAAGATGGACAAAAGTGCGGCGATTCCGGCCTTCTGAATTATTGGGGGATCAGCTATGGAACCGTCATTGGTCAAACATTCGCATCGATGTTTCCAGAGCGAGTTGGTCGCGTTGTCCTTGATGGCGTCGTAGATCCAGATGCGTAAGTATTTTCTCGGAGTCGGCCCAGACGTTATAGGGAAAAGCCGACGTCTTGCTGTTCTGGCGCCTGCACAGAATTTAATTCTTTTTTTATTTACTTGGACTCTATTCGAAGGATTTATATACTTACTGACACTTCATTCTCAGCTACATTGCCAATTCTGCCCGAAACAGTCTCACCTATACTGACGACACCTTCGCTACGTTTTTCCTGTATTGCAATCTTGCTGGTCCAACGTTATGCCCATTTTACACCGGCACTACTCAGCACGACATATTCTTGCGATTCGAAGCGATCGTGACAAAGCTCAACGCTACTCAAGCGTTTAAGAAGGGCTGGAGCAATGCCACAGCCATTGAAGAGCTTCTCACGGGTATTAAATCGATCTTGTTCGATCTTTCCTACTCACCAATCGCCTCTTTCCCCTTGTTCGGCCAGATCTTGCCTGTAGTTGAAAGTATTCTTCCCAACCTTAATTTGGCCAAAATCGAGACCTTGGAAAAGGATATTGGGTTGAATGTTACAAACGCCGTGGTTCCGGAGGAGCTTTGGGATGTGGCAATTCGATGTTCGGATGGTGGGAATGTGGATTATGGAAAATCATTGGATGATTTCACCAGCACGATTCTGGAAGCAGAGAAAGAAAGCTTCCTTGCGGGAGAAGTTCGCACGGCCGGGTCTCTTGATTGTACAGCATGGAACATCTCAAGTGATGACAGGTTCGCAGGTATATCACTGAGAGCATATTTCAGATCTAGTTACGAGAGCTAAAGCTTGAATAGGTCCATTTGTCGGAAGAACCAAGAATCCCATTCTGTTTGTTAGCAATACGTTAGATCCTGTCACCCCTATTCAAAAGTATGTCTTGTCGAATTGTTGCAAAACCCACCGCTGAGTACCTTCTAGTGGCAGAAAAGGGGCGAGCAGCTTTTATGGAGCAGAATTGCTCACCATTGAAGGCACAGGTGTAAGTCATAAAGCCCTTTCACTGCTTTTGATAGAGAACTAGTGCTGAAACTTCATACAGCATAGCTCCATTAATTCTCAAAATAAATGTGGCTGGGCTAAGATGAACACTTACTTTCAATCTGGAGCACTTCCCGGCGAGGACAATTATTGCAGTTTGGAAGCAGGGCCATTCAACATCACTATCACAGGGCCTCTAGAGAAGCGGGATGATTTAGCGCAGGTCCAAAATAACTTCCGATTGATGAGAAGACAATCCTAGATTATTCCCAAAATTCTGGGCATGGATAGTGGAGTATACAATTAACACGCCGTCAATTCTATTTATCTCACCACTCTCGAAAACTGATACCTGACCCTGTCCCCTCACTCAAATCCGATAAACTCGCCACATCTTGAGGGGTATCTAAGCATCCTCGGAGATCTTCGGTGGCGCTTGCGCTAAGTACTTAAATCTAATTTTCAGACCAATCGCCTTATGTGACTGGCAATTCAAACTGCCGGTGTCTAAGTGGGCCACGGCAACTAACGTAAGCGCCTGAATGTCCCCATGAAATGCGGAGAGTTGGGTGAGTACCAGGCTGTGGTAGCTCATGGCACGTCTCCGCAGAGGTAACCACATCTTCTTGCCCGGAGCATTCTTTGCCTACCAAAGCGGTTTAATACCAAGATTCCGGACGATTCTATCAACACCGAGCTCTGGTATACCAGATGCTCCCGAATGTGGCCGCATTTTCCTCTAGGCGTAGTCTTTTCTTGGTTCAATGAACATACATCATGAGTGGTCAATTTGAATTTCCTCACTTTAGCTTGAGAACATCACTTTAGTTTCTTTCCAGGAAGGTCCGAGGTTCCTGTTTCGCGACCACAGCTCTAGCTTACATGAAGACGCAGATCTCTGTCGTTATTCTGCTAGATCAAGCAATGGCGTCTGTTCCCCGCGTTGGCTCTAAATTTCCTTGCAAAAGGTACTTATATTTATCTTACTATCCCCTCAGAATGTAGTAGTTAAAGAAGATTTCAAAATGCCTGCTTTGACAATCTTCGGCGCAGTTGCGCTTGCATCAGGCGCTCTTGCCGCCCCAGCTGCTAAGGGTGGGTTTACCGTCAACGAAGTAAGCTTAGCCCTGAGATGTAAGAGGTTTATGGGTTTAAAGGCTGATCTGATACCTAGGTGGCAAACCCAAACTATGTACGAAATCCCTTCAGTGATATGCTTCGGACGATACACAAGTATGGCCAGCCAACTCCGGTATATCTTGCTGCAGCGATGGAGAACGGAACTGTCGTTGCCACTCCTGATGGCTCGGATCTTGAATATCTTTGTCCAGTCGATATCGACGGTCAGACCTTGATGCTGGACTTTGACACGGGCTCAAGTGACCTCTGGGTCTTCTCTACAGAGCAACCGAGCAGTCAAACTCAGGGTCACACTGTTTTTGATAAGAGCAAGGCTCCCAACGTATGTGCCCCCCCAATATTGTGGATATTCGCTAATGTGACAATAGTTCCAAGAACTTAATGGCTATACGTGGGATATCAACTATGGAGATGGTTCAAGCTCCAGCGGTGATGTGTAAGTATCTCTACCATTCATACCCTTCGCAGTAATTTATTTGTAATAGAGGCACTGCACCTGTGACAGTTGGTGGCGTCACGGCCCAGAAACAAGCTGTTGAGACGGCCAAAAATGTCTCAGATCAGTTCGTCTCCAATGACAACTTGGACGGACTGCTAGGACTTTCATTCAGCTCCCTGAATACCGTGCGACCACAGTCGCAGCTCACCTTCTTGGACAGTGTCAAACCACAATTGGCACTTCCACTCGTAGCTGCTGATCTCAAGCATGAGCAACCAGGTTCATACGACTTCGGCTACCTTGACTCATCAAAATACAAGTCGCCGATCGTTTACACCCCCGTCCAGCTATCATATCGTCGTTCAACCAACAATGCTGGATATTATGGATACTGGAACTTTTCGACGACTTCTTACCAAGTGGGATCTTCTGCACCAGTGAAGACGACCCGCTATGGTATTGCTGACACCGGAACTACTTTCCTTTATCTCGACCAAGACATCGTCGAGGATTACTACTCCCAAGTCCCCCTCGCAGAATACGTTGATCTTCTCGGTGTCTATGTCTTCCCTTGCATCGATACATTGCCCGATTACGTATTCACACCTTACAACACTACCATGAAAGTTACCATTAAAGGCAGCGATATCAATTACACGAATATCCTTAATATTGTTTCCGCTACGAGCATACTCTCACCGGTGTTGAATTTGCTGGGGCCCGCTGGCGTTTGCATCGGTGGTATGCAACCAGTCCCTGCTGGGTTGCCAAACATTTATGGAGATATCTTCATGAAGAGTGTGTATGCTGTGTTCGAGAGCTCAGATCCACCTGTGCTAGGGTTTGCGGCGAAGGCTTGAGGGTCTAAATATAGGAGAAATATATCCTTTCTATGATTCGAGTCTTGTATATTCATCTAGAAAGACGAAAAATAATGAAAGCATACTTTATCATGTAGTCGCACAGAATAAGGGATTCACTTTACGCACGTAAATTACCAGAGTTGAATGTTTCAAATTGAATTCTAGAATATATTTTGGTGCTTCTTGAAACCGCGGACAGGGTTGAGATCCTCCTTCGCCACCTGACAAGGGCATCCCAAAATCGGCTAACATAGGCGGTGCTCGTGCTATTTTGGAAGTAGCTTGTTCTCATAGAATTGCACCTGTGCCTCTTCTAAAAATGCCCACACGGAGGACACTAAACCTTGAACAAAAGGACTAACCGACTCCACCGCCGGCGACCCTGAAAAGCAATTACTATACTTTAAAATATTTCAGCCTAATTTATGTCTCCCTGAGAGAACATGTACAACCGCCGCAGGATTCATATCAAACAGTCGCGGCGAAAGTATGAAAATCCACGAAAGTATGCCAGGTATGCAAGAAAACCTGTCCTCAAGCGCCATGGATTCTATACATAGCATTCTGCGGCATGCGCCTCAAATTCGCCCCATGCAAAACAATCCTTAGATTCCTAAACACCTGCGCCTCAATCGTCAGCCTGCTTAGGATTTCTGCCTTTTATCAAAGAGTAAATGATAGCATATCGACTTATGCGTAAGGAAGAATCCTTTTCAAGGCCACGTTTACTCTGAGACGGTTGCTGGTGGGTTAATAAATAATTCTAGACGCCCTTTTCTCTATGCTTTTATGAAAATAAAATCTAATTTGATTTCACCTTGTGAGTAAAATGGGTTACTTTCTCCTTTGGCTTCTCCTTGGATTTGCTATAATCTGCAAAGGACATGATGGACATCAAGAAATTAGACGGTATGTTAAAAGTGCTCCATCCAGGTTATTCTCACATGTCACATGACTATTAGACATGCAGATAGTTTTGAGCGAAGATATCTCTGCCGACTACATAGCTAATCAGATCACAGGCAACACACATCGATTGGTGGCCCTCGTGGAGTCCTGAATGCTCTGAATTTTCAAAAAAGAACCCCCGACGAAGAAGGCGAGCGCGAGCCACCTAAATGTGAGATTTGGGGGAACCGCGAGAAGGAGGCAGTAAAACCAGGAGACACAGTAGAAGAAGAAGGAAAGGCACAAAAAGCTGGCCTACCAATAACAGACTTCAAGTTAATGATTAAAGAATTCGGATTACCAGGCGCGGCGAAAACAGATAACACACCAAAAAAAGAAGACGATACAAACACAGAAAAAGTGGAGGAGACAGCCAAAATTGGAGAGACAGCCAAGAAGGGAGAAACACCGAAAACGAGAGAGGGAACAAAAAGCAGACGTGAATCTCCACAAACCTTAGAAATGACGGCAGACCAGCAAGAATTCTCAGAATCGAAAGTGATAGAAGCGAGATCTGAAATTTTGCCCAGAGAATATGAGTCACGCTATGTTCGACCTAATGGACATGCCAGAGCTTATTTGTTTGAAAGACTTCACGATAATCTCCATCTACGACTCACAGGTAACATGGTGATTGGTATTACATCAGCTAAATTCGCAGCTGTCGTTGTCTTACCCGAAATGTATGATTTAAATCAGATTGAGCAGGCGATTGCCAGCCTAGTAAGGCTCTTCGGAAGATGGATTACTTACCTAGATTCGCTTAGACACCGAGATTCGTGTGGACGCCATGAGTCTTGTTACCAGGTATTCATTGTCACCTCCAAAAGCCCAGAAGGGAGTCTAATGACTGATGTGAGGACTATCCTAAGAGCTTGGCTTATTCCATTAATTCCAAGAGGTTTTGAGTATAGGTATGACGTACACCCAGTACCTACCGAAGTTCTGATCTTTACATTCTATGAATCAGGGAGGACATACCCTGGGGGTGCTGTACAAACCATGGCTATTTGGTACATCAACGGTTGGACAATGCCTATCATTGACGTAGCATCCGCAGATAGAACCTATTGTTTGAGTTTGGACCCTTGGCATTGAGCGAGTGGATCCTCGTCCTTGTTCTCCTTAAATTTCGTCTACTCACCCCTCGATCTTGGACTCGATATGCCCACAGTTTATTGATGTCCGAATGCTCGCAGATATGATCGTGGTCAAAGAAAGCTAAGGTCAACAAGTGTTAAGACTTCACCTCTTCTTTATTATCTCTCTGCTTCGTTACTCGCAGTGATGTACAGCCCTCGATTGGCTAATCTACATTAACTCCGAGTGCTACACAAACTGAGCTCACTCCCCTTGACCTGGGTTCGTTCCACAAGGCCTGGATGATGCACTTCCTGTGGAAAGCTCCTGCATGTGGAAAAGCTAAAATTAAGAATAGTAAGAAACCAAAAATCATTATAGAGTATCAAGTCTAGTTATATTTATCCCAAGGGAAGACAGGTTTGATGACTAGTATTGAAAGACGAATGGAATTAGGAAAGAACGAGGTGCGCCCGCAGGGGATATTGGGGTACTCATTTCCCAGGATTGAGCATTGTGACAAATTCTGCATTTCATGTTTTTGAGATTATACAGTTTTGATTCCTAGTATACAAGTCATTAAGCAAGTCTTTGAAAGCCCTATTAATCGTGAACACTCTAACATTGCGAGACCATAAACAATTTGCGCGCTGTTTACAACTGCTAAGAATTGTCTTGCAACCCTGCAACGATAGCCAAACCATCACGATAATAACGATGATCTTTACCCAAGCAATCCCCATCAAGCGCCAACCCAATCTTTGCACACCTCAGCGCCTGATCCTGCTCGCCTATTTTCTCATACAGCTTCGCCTTCTCAAAATATCTATCATTGCACAGTATCAGTGAATCCACACAAACTCAGCAGAGAACTCACAAAACAGCCAGCTCTCTCCCCGCTATAGCCTGCCCCTCAAAAAGCTCAACAAAAGCCTTAAGCACCACCAACTCCTTCTCAGGTCCTTGTCCCTCTCCACCCTCCACGAATTTCCCCAACAATCTCCCCACTTCGATCCTTCTCTCCTCACCCTCTAAGCCCCTCTCACTCCCACCACAAGCCGCACAAGCACACTCAAATCCATAACCATCTCTCAATTTCTCCCCCCTCACACTCCTCACCTGCGCACTCTCCCCCAAATAATTAATCACCACCTCCTCCCCACCTTCAATATCCCTCGTAGCATGGACATTCAACATGCCCATCCCATCATGGAAATTGCCCTGCGCGTTCGGGACACAGGAATGATTGATCCTCGAAATCTTCCCAAACACCGCCTGCTGAAGAATCGCCCCCCTACCCAAATTAAACGCGTTGCTGCGAAAGATACTCAATATCGTCACATGCTCCCTCACTCCTTTCCACCGCAGTCTCTCGAATCTCCGGCCGCTCTGACGAGTGAAAGGCCCGGTCAGCGCACTACTCAGCGTATATCTCAGCGCCTGCAACCATCTCAAAACCCCCATCTCCCGACTCGCGAAACTTGAAAGCTGTAAGAGCTTTTGGCGTGATTGAGGTGAGAGCTGCGCCGACGCGGTTAAGATGGAATTTGCGCTTGCGCCGTGTGAGTCCGAGTGAGGGATGCCGAGCAAGGGACGCTCGCTGAAGATGCGTGTCCCGCGGGGAATGAGAGATGAGGCGAAGACTCCTAGGCCGGCTGCGCCGGCGGAGCGGATTTCGTACATGGCGAGGGTGGTGGTATTGTGTCGCGTGCTGAATCACCCTTTGGAGGGTTTTGGGTTTAAGGATTTTTAGGGCCCTTGGCGTTTATGCAGGGATGAGATGCGGGATCCTAAGGGTCCACACGGCTGTGAGATTGGCGAGTTAAGATGCCTGGATTGCGAT